>Ga0206682_10000631_pt1 | contig 37704 bp, 39 predicted proteins | sample M240m12015metaG_FD_155444 | JGI IMG/M metagenome (GOLD analysis project Ga0206682, IMG submission 155444) | Ammonia-oxidizing marine archaeal communities from Monterey Bay, California, United States - M2 40m 12015 | ecosystem: Environmental > Aquatic > Marine > Intertidal zone | place: USA...
TATCCCCTTTGTTTACATCTAGCTATTAAATTGTTTTTGTGAGTCACGAAATTTGTCATATGATTATCCTTTTAGTTATACACTTTCCCTAGCCATCTTCATCAAGTACTATTTTTATTGGCTCAGACGGCATTCCAAGTATGTTATTATTGCTGTCTATAGCCTGAATTGTGACATACGTTGGAGGGCTGTCATTAATACCATACCCACTACGGCTGTAGATACGAACCTGATTTCCAACCTCAACGTAGTTTACGAAGAATCCAACATCGTCAGGATTGTTAGGAATTGTAAGAGGAGGCTCATAAAACCTTACAACCACGTTATTTGAAGCACCAGCGTTAGATATCGTCTGTTGGGACTTTGAACCGTCTGTAATTATATTACTATTCTGATATGCTTCATTATTAGTTATTAACAATACAACATCATCCCACATTGGGTCTTGAGATTGGTAATACTCTCCCATAGATGCTGGTCTAGTAAATGACCCAGTATACCTAGCCCCTTGAGTTATTCTAATGTGTGAGAGATAGCCTTCATATGTAGCAAGCCCGCCATAGGTAGATCCTATTCTCATCTTGTTTGTTTGAGTGGCAATAGTATTGGGGTATTGAATAGTTGTAGAAGTATTTACAATATCCCCGTCCAAGTAGTAAGTTACGTCAAATGAATTATTTCCACCTGTGCTGGTTTGTATATTGCCTATCTTGATAGCGTGATGATACCATGCATTCTTGGCGAATCTGTCAGATGGACTAGAAGGTAGGGTAACTATAGCGTCTACACCATAAGCTCTGACTGTAAATCCGAATGCACTTCCAACACTTCCACTTAATGTGATTTTAAAATTATCATCATCTTTAATAAACACATCTCCAGTAGGTATGTTACCACCAAACATGTATGTCCAAAAGTCTACAGTGTAAGCTTTTACTTTTCCTGCTTCTGCTACTGGTAGGTTTAACGAGTCATCGTGGCTAATGTCAATCCAATCGGCAACGCCATCAAACTGCATTGACCGTGGGGATTCTGTTCTGTACTGTTTGTTGTCTACGGGGTTGCTCATGTATAATAGAACATTAGAAAATGCACCCGCACTACTATCCTCATATCCATCAATCCTAAACCTGTAGCCAGTACTACCAAGAGGGAGATTAGGTAAGTCTATTACAGCATATTCTTGATAGCCAGTACTACCATCTGAGACCAGATTTCCATTGAAATTAGCAGTTTGTGAAAGTCTAAACTGGTCTACGTACATACAAGCAGATCTAGTGTTATGTCCACCAACAGGATATACTCTAGCTGTGTATCGTTCTCCTATGCAGAACTGGTCTATTATAGCTGGCTTATCGTGGTACTCAGTTGTTTCACTTAAATCGCTAACATATTTTAGATTATATTCATAAGCTCTATTAAATTCTAATACACCATCAACAAACAGCCTAACGTAAGAATTGTCAGTAGCGTTGTTCAATTCCCCATCCATGACAAAAGCATAATGATGCCAATTGGTGTCAGATATAGTGTACATAGTTTCTGGTGGAGGGCTAAGGTTTTCATAGATATAGTCGCCAAAATTAGTTCTATTAACATTAAGATCAAGTCCAAAAGCAGTTGCGTTTTCCACAGCGAAGTCAAGATAAAATTCCATTAAATCAGTGCCACCACCGTTTGACGCATAAAATGAAAAAGACTCTATCCTACCACTGATTGATTCGGCTACACTTGGAAGCCTCATCCAGAAGTCCATTATATACTTGCTATAAGTCTCATCATTAAGGAGTATGGTCTGATTTCCATAATCACCTGCTTTATAATGCAGGTTGTTACCAGCTTCTATGAAGTACGAAGAAAAATTAACGATAGGTTGCCATGCATTGTTTGACCAAGGACATGCTGCCTCAGCGATAGTATTTGAATCAAATCCAGAGACATTACGAGGCTTTGTGTAGAAAGCTTTATCTCCAACCTTAGAATCATTTACCATATATGTGGATGGAACTAGTGGGGTGTCAACATATCCCTCGTTAACTTTTACAATTCTTCCGTAAGAAGAAGATTCTGGCGTATAATACGCTGTATTGTTAGTGCCAGCAATTGGAACCACATCTTCCATACTAAGGACTAATAAAGCAGTAGGGTCATCAGATGTGTACGAACTCTCCATATTCCAAACGTTAGTACTCTTAACTCTAGCAAAATACTCTGAGGTCGCAGATAAATTATTAATTGTTAGGGAGGTTGCAGATATAGGAGTGGTAGTCGCAACAGTCCACTCTGGAATGCCAAACTCCCTGTACTCAACTATGTAATATAAAGTAGAGCATCCACCATTAGCTACAGGTGCAAACCAAGAAACTTCTAAATCCGTGTTTACAGTCTGGCTCTTAGCTACGCCAAGCCCTACTGGAGCATCAGGAGCAATCGCAGTGATATAATTCTTAGAAGACGTTTCTGAAAAATTAGATTGAGTTTGATAAACCCTTATTCTAAACTCATAATTAAGACAATCATAAGTTGTAATAGGAGGAGTATAACCATCTCCATCTTCAAGAGATGACCACTCTGGATCAGTTGCACTGTAGCTTAAAGAGTTCCAAGTAGACCAGCTCGCACCATCATTAGTTCTATAACGTATGCTTATATTTATTAGGTCAGTTTGTGATTGTCTAAGATCCCAACTTAGTGACCAAGAATTACTATCAGAATCATAGCTGAGAGAATTAAAATCAGGAGTTGGGGGAGGAGGTGCTGTAGTGTATATTGTATCAATCTCTGGGTCTGGTGGCTCAGGAGGCTGAGTAGTTGTATTGTTTACAGACACTGAATTACTCAACGCTGATGTAGGCTCAATGTCTTCATAGAAGTTTGGCCTAGTCAAAAGAACCCTGTAAGTGCTATTGCTAAAGTTTTCAGTATCAGTAAAAGTAATTATCTCATTTGCTTCTGCATACTGTGGAGTTGTGAGTCTGGTAATACAACCCCCGCTCAAGAGTTCAAAATGGTACATTACAGGATTGCTGTTTACAGTACTAACCTGAGCTGACAAGGTAACGTGCTTAGTATCAGGGTCAACGGCTGACGTAAGGTTTTGAACAAACACAAAGTCGTCTGGCGGTGAGGTAGTAGTGATATCAGGATTAATCTCATCAGGTGGAAAATATTCCTCAAGAGGAAGACATATGACATCATCTCCAAACAGACGAATACTAGTTGGCAGACTGTCACAGCAAGGTTTGTTGCCGTATTCGCACACGCTATCAATTTCAAATATTAGTGCATTATCATATAAATTCATGTCGCTAGAAGTAGCTATCTTTATAGATGGCTTGTCTATTAGATCAGATCTTCTTGATTTGGTTTTAGCATTACTCGTGCCATATAGCACATTAGCAAGAACCTTCTGTGTTTTGTACTCTTTAATATTGATAGAGATTACATTTTCTACAGTCAACCTAGAGAATGTATCCACATCAATATATATAGCAAGATCTTTTGGACTGATATTGCTTTTGATCGTATCAGTAATAGTAACAAACTTCTGTTCATTCTCAATCTTTACCTCAGAAGTATGTATAAAGTTAGTGTGGTATTCTTCAATTCCATCCTTGATCATTAATTTCATACCGCCAACTCCACCAGCTGGGAATGTAACAATCCCACATGGACACTCATTAAGTTGAGTTCTGTCTAGAATGATGTCTAATGGGCTGTCTGTTGTTGTGGTAGTGCTAGTAGTGGTTGTGACAGATGGGTCTAATACGACAAACTCTACTGCGTCTGAAGTAACAGAGCTACCATCTAATCTGTTCCAAACGAACTTTAACTCATAAGTTTTATTTGGAGCGAATGCATATTGTCCATCAATTGTAAGGGCTACAGTCCTAAAGTTTCTATCAAACTGGGTATAGTTTTTACTTGCAGTAGTTCCACTACCTTTGACGTTCCAGACCACATCTATAGACTGAACATTTGACAGTGACTCCTGAGTGAAGTTAAATATAGCACCAATAATAGACAGTTCAATATCAGAGTCTGCACCTCCAAACCAAGGAGAGTTATTAGCTTGTGATCTAACTGTGAGAAAGCCTCCAGCATAATCAGGAGCTACGTCAGTAAGATTAGTGACTATAGGCTCTATGTAGTCTGGTGGCTGAGTTGTAGTCGTTGTGCCTGTGCCATCGTCTGGCGTTGGTGTAGTAGTTACAACTATTGGTGCTTGAGTTGTAGTCGTAGGACCATTAGTAGTTGTTGTTGTTGTAGTAGTTACTGGTTCTTCTGTAGTAGTGCTTGTGGTAGTAGTTGTAGTCGTAGGTGCTAGCTGAATATTAATAATGCCATTCATAAGCGTATGGTTTTGACATTGGTATACTAAAACTGTTGGGGCATCATCTGGTATAACAAACGTTATAGTACCATTGTCAGCACCGTTGTTAGTAACGCCTGTGTTGTAAGCATTTTCCGTACCTGTAACCGCTGTGGTTTTTATCCAAAAGGGATGGCCTTCAGCTACCACGTTAAACACAACAGTATCCCCACGTTGAAAAGTCAAAGAAGGATTGATATCACTAATACCACTAAACTGGTAAGAGAGATTTCCATTGTTTGTTACGAAGTAATTGTACGTTGCCATTGTTTGTCCTATGGTAATGGGTTTTGAGATGCACCACAATTTATGGTGTCTATAATCTCACTATGAATAGTTTCCTGACAATTCCCAAATGAGTCTGTTGCAAAACATGGTGCTAGTAGCTCAAAGTTAGTAGGTGGACAGTCTGCTGCGTATATAGTGTTTAAGTCAGTGGTTGCTGCTCCATTGTGAGATTTAACAATGTCTAACACTTCTGTGTCATTAAGGGGACAACAAGTACTAAAAACAACCTCTTGATAACTACCAGCTTGAGGTACACATTCTCCATCATTGTTTTTGGCACAGTTCAACACCTGTTTGCAGATTATATATATTGTATCATCACAAGGAGGAAGAGTAGTCGTGGTGGTTGTTGTGGTGGTAGGAACTGGCTCTTGACCACTCATACGAAGTTCTATTTCTCCACCAAGAACTGGCACTTGTATTGGGATGCTTATTTGACCTTGCAGATTTGCGTTACTGTTATTCCATGAAATACCTCTTACTACACTGATGTTGCCCGAACCTCCAGAAGCTGGAGTTGGAGAAGGCAATGAAACCATGCCGGGAGGATTTTGACTAATGATCTGAGTGATCGTAGGTCTGTCGTAAAACTGGTAGGGGCTTGAGGTAGCAGCTATAGATGGACGATATTCAAATCCAGAATTAACATACCAATAAAAATACAAGTAGTTTAGACCTTCTGTGACTTCAACTTCTTGACTATATGTACTTAAATACACAAGACCAAGATCATCAGTTATAGTAACTCTAACTGGAAAAGTAGGTGGTGGCGGTGGTGGCTCAGTTGTTGTAGTTGTTACTGCTGCACCAGTAATGGTTATAACAGCTTGCCCTCCATTTGTGGGCATCTCAGTTAAATACACATCTATAAGCTTGCTTGAATTTCCATCAAACCCTGACCTAATACCATAAGTTATAAAATCAGAGTCTTCTGATATAAACAGTTGGTCAAATACAGTATTGGGCTGTGAAGCTTTGATATAGAAACTTTGTCTATCTACTCCGGGATTAGTGGTTGCCACGCTAGTGAACTTGAAAGCTGTAAGAGCGTCAGTGCCATTACTAGTAACTTCTGTATCAGCTGAGTTGTTTTCAATGAATACTACAAAGTCGTACTCAGGAGGAGGTGGTGTAGTTGTAGTTCCATAAGTTATTGTAGCACAACCTATGTCGGTATGATCGGTAACATACAAGTTTTTACGAAGGTTAAATACTAGATATGCTTCGCCTGTTAATAATATGTTTTGGTTTTCTGGATCAACAGCTAATGGCTGATCTATATTAAAAGTTCTACTAGTTGTTTGCTGTCCACAAAAACGTCCGGGATTAAAATACGATCCCGTTCCTGAATCAAACAGCCTTGACACAGTAGCTCCATCAATTACTTGTTCATCAAGTCTCCATGTGTCAAAATCATCTTCATGCTGAACAGGATGCAGATTGCTTTCAGGGCTATTCTCAATCAAAAACAAAGTAACACAATCAGTTATAGCTAGATCTGTGTCAAACTCTACTGTATACTGACCACCTTCGTTCAGCTGCATCCAGAATACATTATCATCACTGTGCTTTCCACCTAAGCAAACAACAGCTGGTTTGTCAATCAAACCCTGACCAGTAAAGCTATACTCTTCGTATGGGGATATAACTTCGCTAGGAGCATTGTCTCCCCAAACATTGTTGAAGTTCTCTGGTTTTCTATAAGAGTATTGAGGTCTAGAACCATTCTTTGGGAGGGTGATGGGTTTGTCACACTCTATCAAGTTAATGGTCATATGCTCAACAACCTTGTTGAATCTTTCATTCTCAAAGTAGTCTTCTGCTACAATATCAAAATTAAGTTCTACAGGCTCTTCTATATTTTTAGTTAAGAATATCTCTCTACCTTCCATAATAAAGAAATCACTATCTTGTCCAGACAGGTAAAGCTTTTGTGGGCCACAAACATTCTCTAAGTAGAATTCTCCTACCTTAAGCTTGATGTCCTCGTATGGAATATCTGTAGTTGTAGTCGTAGTAGTTGACGTTGTTGTAGCTTCTGCTGGTACGTCAGTATCCCAAAATATCGTAACATCCTCTTTTACTTGACCTAGCTGAGAAATGTGACCATCAAATGGCGTGTCCAGTGCAAAGTTGGCTAGTTGGAATCTTGGAGATATAGCAAAAGAAGTGTCGTCATTAAGATCTTTTACATTATATACAATACGATCTGCATCTGAGAAAACCACATTATCTTCAGGAATAAATGGCGATGCGTCAATCAGACCAGCAACCCTGTCGTCAGCCTCTAGCCCAGCGATTGGAGATATGCTATCTGGATCATCGTAAGTAAAAGACCTCTTGTTTGGAAGTGAGTCAAGTAGGTGGAACCACTCTGCTATTACTAAGCCAGTTCCATAGTTGTATACATCGTCTAGTATCTGTCTCTGGGTATCGTCTCTCATTCTCGTTCCATCCAGAGCTGAGTAGGATGGTATTATCAGGATTATTCCATACTTATTTCCAGCCGAACTACCTGAGAATGGACCCCTTTCATACCAAGGTTCAAGCATGGAGGCAGAATGATTCATAGACGATAGAACCTCTCGCACTCTTTCGTCAAACTGCTCATTTCCATTTTTAAGATATGCAACACTGTTTCTTGGTGCGTATTGAACACCTTGAAAGTTACCAGTATACATATCACTCTTTGCCCACAAGATAAGATTCTTGAGCATTCTTATAAAGAAGTCTTCGTTCACAGCGTTAAGGTTTTCCAAATTTACAGCCTTGGTAAGAGCTGCCACTCTACCTTTGCCATAACGTCTACCTGCTGCTCCAATTGTTACGCCCATTATCTACCTACTATCTTATCTCTTACCCCATAGTCCATCATGAAGTAATATGTGTTTCGTGAATATTGAGATGTAAAATCGCCAGTAAATCTGAAATTTATATCGTTTGGTATAATCCTGTCGTACAGTACACTTGTTGTACCTTCGTATATTTCTTTAATCTCTAGTTTTAAGAATCCACTAATATTCTCATCTCCCCTGCCATCTGGCAAGGTGTTTGAAAGTTCACAATTATAATCAACTACAAACTTAGCTTCTAAACGATAGCCTACAGCTTCTGCTAACAACTTTATTATAGTCGTATTTATAGAATTATCACCACGAACTTCTGGGTATTCTACTATGTATTTGTCTACCGTTAATATGTTTTGACTACCATCATCGTTCGTAGATATTAGTAAATACTTATTATAGTCTGCTGGTAAGTTTTCTATATACTCCTCAACCTCTGTTATAGGTCTAGATATCTCAAAATATTGACCACCATACCAAGGGTCTCCGGGTAGTATGGAAGCACTCGTTACAGCTCCTGTAATTTCATATGGAAATCTGTCTGAAGCCATAAAGAATTGGAAAGGTCTGAGAAGTCTATCTTCGTCAGCTGGCTGTAGGTACTTATCCTCCTCTTCGTCGTATACGAACTCAGCTTCGTCGTAGAGGGACAAACAGAGTGGAGGCTGGGTGGTGGTAGTTGAGGTCGTAGAAGTCGTTGTAACGTCACTAGCGGAGGCTGTGATGAATATTAGGGATCGTGTCTCTGGCCTATCAGGCATAAGTACAGGTATGGTTATATTAACAAATGATCTATCAGGACTAATGCTAGATTGAATACCGTCAGCTATAATGTTAGGTACGCCATCTCCAAATAACAACACATCTGGAACCTCGTAGAAAAACTTATCTTGAAAGGCTATAACCTGAACTAAGGTATTTCTCACTATACCTTCTGGACCATTGATAGTTATAGAATCATTTCCTATGAAGCAGTCTGTTACATCACCTTGGAAATCCATAATAAAATCAACGCCATTGGGATCAATTGTTGTCGTAGTAGTTGTGGTGGTCACAGTGGCTATGTCAACAAATGTTCCATCACCACGACCAACAGAGTTTATAGCAAATACGTCAAATCTAAACTCAGTATCTGTGTCAAGATTTTCTACAACAAAAGCCAACTGACCAGCAGGTGTGCTAAGATTGTAAACAACTTGACCAAGAGCTATGTTAGTTACAAGTACTTGATATGCTTCAATAGGAGCAGTGCCAGCGTCAGATGGTTCTGACCAAGACAGAGCTACACTATTATAATAAGCAACAGCACTTAGGTTTTCAACTGGGTCAGGAACTGTTGGAGGTCTTGTAGTTGTTGTAATAGGAGCAGGAGTGGTAACTGGTATGTAAGCTATCTCACAATAACCCTTACCACCTCTACCACCGTTCCCAGCACCACCACCTCCAGTGTTTGGTACACCATCTTTTAATACTGTACTACCACCTCCTCCATTAGCTCTCTCAATTATAAAACCTTCGTAGTCTGATCCAGCACCACCACCCCCATAATAATTATAACTTTTACCATCAAATGTTACAGCCTTGCCTCCACCTCCTCTGCCAGCAGGAGCTACGATAGTCTCTCCATCATCAGCCAGAACTGGTGAGTTCTGACCAGAGAATCCAGCACCTCCACCTCCTCCTCCACCAGACGAACCAGAGGACGACCCACCAGAGTTACCTCCATAAGCAAGCCCGCCTTCACTATTGCTTCTACCTCCAGCACCTCCACCATTACCGCCATTGCCAATACCATTTTGGTTCCATCCACCATCAAAAGATTGGCCTCCAGCACCACCACCATTAGCATTGATGCCTAACTCTACAATTGAAGACCTTTCAGCCTTAGAGCCACGAAAGCCACCCTCACCTACTGTTATAGTAAATGCTCTAGCTGGGAATGGGAATTTAGATCTTTTTACTTCACCACCACCTCCTCCTCCACCACCATTGAACAAGCCTCCTGAGCCACCACCACCAACGAGTAAAAATTCTACATCAGCTGATATGAATGTCTCCCAATCGTAAGGTATAATTTGAAACACCCCTTCGTTGTAAAATCTATGCACTAAGTATTCTCCTACCTGAACAACTTCGTCGCCACCAAATGCATTAAAGTACATAAGAGGTAAAGGCTCTTCTATTGCAGGACAAAGAGCAGTTGTATCTGGAGTTTGAACAAAGTTGAGATACTCTGGGGGATAAGGTGCTTCAGTAGTTACAGTAGTCGTTGTAGTAGTAGTGGTAGTGTCAATATAGTCTTCATAAGGACTAGGCTGTGGAGCAGCTCTGACTCTTCTAGTTCTTTGCTCTCCCCTGAAGCAGTTCTTGTCTTCTACTGCACATGACTCTGGAGGTCTAGTAGTTGTGGGTGCAGGAGTTGTAGGGTCCAAGCAGTTGTAGCCAATTAGACAGTTTGTAACTGGATGATAAACTGGAACTAATGTTCCATTACATTCAGGAGCTGGATTTGGATCAGGACACGACATGCAGAATCACCCTTATCTATTATGGAGAGCCAGTTATTGTGATAGGTCTATATTCACCATTAACCTTCATGGCTATTATATAATCACCCTTTCTTACTGATAGATAAGGATCACGTAGGACTATTAATACTAAGTTAGGATCAGTAGGTGAAGACGGTGCATTTACTAATTGTCCAGAACCATTTACAACCTTTTTCCTAATGTAGAACTCTAAGGGGTTATCTGAAAGAGATGTTGGTAATTGGTCAAATTGAATGTCTTGTTCTACTACACCCTCTACTATTAAGTCATCAACAGTTGCTTTTAATTGATTGAAAGATGTTTCGTTAGTATCTATCCTAGCGTTTGTTTGATTTATCCTATTATCATTATCAGCTATATCATCTAAGAATGATCCATCTGGTACGCTTGAGCCATTGCCAAAAGTAATACCTCCTAAAATATTTAGATTACCTCTAACATCAAGAGTGGGATTAGGAGTTCCGGGAGTAAACCTAAGTAATTCTGTTGATGGACCATTTACACCAAGAGGTGGAGTTAACCATAGGCTGGAATTTTTAGCAACATAGGTGTTACCATATGTTTTGATATTCCCCATAACATCAAGACTACCACCAATACGAACATAATTGAGATCAAAATCACCCTCTATGAGTGGGCTGTTACCATGTCCTATTTGTAGTTGACTGTCAGAGCCTTCAAGTTCAGTACCAATAAGTATGTTGTAGCTACCATCAAGACCACCAACCTTAGAGCCAATGTAAACGTTGTTAGTCCCATCAGTAGTTGCTTCACCAGCCTGATAACCAAATGCTGTATTATCTTGACCAAGAGTTAAGTTAGACAGCCCCTCATAACCAATCGTTGTATTTCTCTGGGTTTGATTAGTTATATTAGACCTAGACACTGGAGACCTTACACCACCAAAAGTATTTCCATATGTGTCTAAGCCAAGAGGTTTGTCTATGATTGTACCATCTTCACTAGATGATGTGAGGTCTACGTTGAATAGATTACCACTACTATCCATAAACGACAACAAAGTTGACTGCAAGTCTATACCTTCTATAGTTCTCGTAAATATTTGACCATAACCATCTGTTGGAATTGGCACACCAGAAGAGTGATGTAAGCTTATATGTGCGTTTGGATTATCTTCACCACCAAGAGATAGCATAGCATTGCTCGCCATCTTGCCATTAAGTATAGCGACTGTTCCATCATCGTCATTAATTGTGAATACTTCTTTTGTTTGCCCACTGTTATAAGTGTTTATTTTGAGTACTCCACTGTTCTTGATATAATGCATAGATGCACCATACTCTTTACAGTTTTCTCCACCAAGTAATTCTACTCCAGCCTGAGTGTCGCTATCGTTTTCAGCTGTAAGTCTACATATTGCATTACCAGTACTTCTAACATTAAGGATCGTATCTGGAAGCATAGACTCTGAGTAATCAAAATTACTAATGCCAACATAACCTTCTGTCTCATCTTGAAGTAAAGTGAAACATCGTTTAGCATATTCTGTATCATTATAGGATGATATAATATATCTGTTTGGCCTTTGGCTTTCTTCTTCGTTAAAGTAGTTTGGCTCTTCTAGTTCTGAATCACTAATATATCCTGTCTTAAAACCACGAACGCCCTGAACGCCAGATGTATTATCTAGGAATGTCAGGAATGTATTAACGCCAGAGTTTGGAGATTGTATAGAGACAACATGCTCTTCTTCATCAGAATTAGAAGCAATGAAGTTTACATCTCCCTGTCCTGATACAGCATCTGTATCCTCGTTTCCAATGTAAGCCTTGCCATCTTTAATATATACGCCAAGGTTATAATCATAGGCGAACATTCCAATCTCGCCACTATTAAGTATCCTGTCAGTCTTGACATGTCTTCCAGCTTTTGTTTCTATACTGATGCTAGAATACCATGCAGACCTTGCGTACTCATCATCTACAGATAAGTTGCCCCAAGTTGTGTTTCTAGCCTTAAACGTAAAGTCATAATTACGAACATAGTCAACACCGCTTGCACCAATCTTAAAACCAGCACCTTCAAGGTCTTCGTCCATCAAATACTGTAGAGGCTTGTTAGGGTCTACTTGTGTTTGGTTAGGATCAAAGAATTCATAAAGGTCGCCTGCCCCGCCACCATCTATACCATCCATCTCAAACTGAGACGCGAGGTATATCGTTTTATGTCTGAAGTGAGATTGCTCTACTGCTTGAAACTTGTTAAACCTAGCAATGCCATTAGAATATAAATTATAAGTATGAATATTTCTATATGAGGTTCTCTGGTCTCCAAGGTCGTATAGCAAGCCTGTGTCTGGCATTATGCTGCCACCAACAATCAAGCCACCAGAGTATACGCCAGACCTAGCAGCCATGTCACCATCAACAACGAGATCTCCATTTACATTAGCATCTCCTGTCACTGTCAAATTGTCATTGATTAGAAGTCTGCCATTTATGTCAAGCTTAGTGCTAAGAATAAACCCTTTAGTTGTATCATTGTATGTGATTGCATTATTACTAGGGAATGAGATAACACTAGTAAGGTGTAAGTTTCTAAATCTATATGAAGAAGAGCCAAGGTCATCATTAGAACTAGTAGAGGGATGTATATTGCCAGCTACTTGTAATGCAGCATCATCATGCAGTTCTCTAATGCCAACCCCAAGCCTAAGTGTGCTTTGAGACATGTCTCCAATAAGAAGTGGATTAAGTCCCACTCCATCCTTATTAGAACATATATAGTCTTCATCAATAGGATGAGCAGCCACAATAAGTTGATAATCTCTATTTCTTTCAACATAGTAGCCAGCACCATGACCTAGAGCAATATTGAAACTGCCCTCTTTGTTATTATTTAAACTATAGCTTCCTATCCCAACGTTACCATAACCATTTATCGTACTTCCTAAAGAATGAAAACCAACAGCCACATTGTCCTTGCCATACATATTACAGGTTAACGAGAAAGAACCTATAGCTGTATTCTGCACTGCCTCAATCTGAGACTTCAGCGAACCATAACCAACAGCTACATTGTCTACACTGCTGTATCCACGAACAGACTTTTTAGTTAAGGTCTCTAGACCAACCCTAGTTGTGCGTAAGTCTACAGTAGAAAAGTTAGTAGCATTAAGCTCGCCAAACTCTGTCAACTGATCAACAGAGTCTATGAAGTCAAGTAGGTTTCTTCTAATATCCTGTGGAGATATAGCACCTACACTATTGTCTAATATATCTTTCTTGATATTATCAACAAGGACATTCTTTGAAATTTTCATATTACTTTAAGCTTATTTCTAATTGGGATGGGATAAACTGAACTACGTCACCTTCACCTATTGACTTTTCTACTTCTAGTGGTGCGTACATGAGAATCTCACCTGCACCATAATCGCTGCTGTCAACAATAGCTACAGCTTTAATAGTTCCCCATCCACCCTTACCAGCTTGATTAAACGTAATGTTTGCTGAGTTTTGTATAAATCCATTTCCATCATACATCCTATAGATAATTTCAGATGGATCAGGATTAGTTTCAGAAGCTGTTCCACCAGAGCCAACGCCTTCAGGTTGATAGAAAGTAACTCCGGGAAATTCTTCAAACTCATAACTGCTAGTAGAGCCATTACCAGCTGATTGGGCTTTCGCCTGCTGTAGATAGAGTGGGTAGAAGTAACCTGAGTTATCTACCTCACCAGTATATACATAGTAAGCAGAGTTAGGATCTTGTCCGGGTTCTGACCAACTGCCATTTCCATTGTCTGCTGGGTCTCCTAAAGAGACTCTTGCGTATTGAGTGATGGTTTCTTCACCACCATCGTTTGTCCTTGTTTCTGGAACTTCTGCGACAGTGGAACCAGTATCATTATCTTTTGGTACTTCGTTCAGTAACGCTAAAGATATGTTACTTGGCTTGTCAAAAGTCCCCGACCTGAAAAGAAAGTTAAGTAATTTCTTCTCAAGATAATCTGAGATAGCAGCCATATTTTTCCTCCTAATGAATCAATTGTAGGGTAATCTATCAATATATACACAAAAAAGCCACCCCCAAGAAGTATTAGGGATGGCTTTCTTTGAGTAGGGTTTAAACAACCTTAGAATGATCCTAGGATAATCCTTCTGTTGTCAAGAACACCAAAGCCAAGCTCTGCCCAGCCGTAATAGCCAGCTCGCTGCTGACGGTGGAGTGTTGGGTCTTCAAAGACCTGCAACTGCTCCTTGACGGGCATTACGAAGCTATCATTTGAAGACTGATCAAGCCCAACAACAAGCTCAAGGTCATCGCCCTGAAGGTTGCCAGAAAGCTCTGAGGTGAAGAAGCTTTGATACTCTTGACCATCTCCAAGCTCATCAAGGTCGTGAAGATTTACACCAAAGATGCGTGTGATGGGAGTGCCATCTTCTGATGCATTGTAGATCTCTCTACGTGTTACTTCATCAACCTGATCAAGACCCCAGTTTCTAACATCTTCAAGAGCTTCAGGTGAAACGTAGAGGTCAGTAAGACGACCACGACCTGTTGAAGCACTGTTACCGCCAGAATTTCTACGCATAACAGTTTGCATGAGAGAAACGAGTCTCTTACTAAACATACCGGCTGTAGCGTCAGCATCGTAAACAAGAACGTTACGATCAACACCAGCAGCGAGTAGCGTGTGCCAGCCATCATCATTCATCTTCTTGACGAATCCAGCTTCCATGACTTGCATGGCACGACCAACAACATCCCAACGTGCTTCTTTGGCATATCGTAGAAGGTAATCTACAGATGATGCTACGTTGTATGTTGGAATCATGACGTAATCTGATTCTACTGAACGCTCTGGTATTCTACCATGTCCGGGATTGGTATAGGCGACATGTTCACCTTCAAGTCCGGGACTGATAAGATCAAGAGGAAACTCAGTTGTTGAACCAGCTTCTACGTTGATTGTTTCAAAAATATTACCAAGGATGTTACCGACAAGGACACCCTTTCGCAGTGGTAGCTCAAGAGCTTTTGCGAACTCTCGCTGGGCAGCTTGTGCTACATTGATATCAGAATCCCCTGATTTGCGGAGGAGACTGATGAATTCATCACTAGGTCTTTCATTAATAGGCATATTATTATTCTCCTTAGAATGTTTTGTATTAGGGGAGGTTTACTTCAACTTTGGCATATCCATCAGCGTCCTCTGCTGACAGAAATACACCAACTACTTTAGTACCAGAAGAAGCGACATTCCCAGCAGTTGTTTCGCACTGATAGGCAGAGTCACCTGCGGCGACACTAGAAGAGTCTGTAATGTTGTTAGTCAAAACATACCCTTTGCGAAGAATAGTAACCTTACCACCCTTCTGTACTTCATCCTTATATTGATTAAGGTGAGTACGAGTTAAATCTTTATCCACTACATCATTCAAAAGAATGCCAAGTGGAGCAGCGGTTGTGGACTTAACGCAGAGATTAGCACCCTGATCCATAGCTGCACCTGTACCAGCTGTTCCACCATGTGCTACCAAGCAACCACGAGTAGTTGCAGGATCATTGTAGAAAAAGCTAATATCAGTCTGGAGTTCATATCTATCTGATTTTAGAGCCATAATTAATTTCTCCTTTAATTATTTGCTAAGTACGTTGTTTTCAAGCCACTCTGCGACACTCGCTCTGGTAGCCTCTAATTCGTTAGTTTCGTCAGAAGCATCTACCAAAGTAGCTTCAGTTGTTTCAACTGCTTCAAGGGCAGCTTCAGCAGCAACTTCAGCTTCAGCTTCTACAGCTTCTGCTTCAACTACTTCTTCTTCAGCCTTTACTTCTTTGTCTTCTTCTTCGTCTTTCTTGTCATCTTTCTTTGCGACCTTTTTAGCCATCTTGCCCATGCCTGCAATGAGGAGGTCAAAAGTAGCGTCATCAAAGTCTGAATAAGACGCAAGCGACTCTTCAGCTTCTTCAGCTTCTAAGCCAACTTCAATGAGAGCAGCTTTACGAGATTCTGCTTTCTTCTCATCTTTCATTTTTTTAAGTTCTTCCATCTTCTCTTTGAAGTCCTTATCTTTGGCTTCGAGAGCTTCGTGAAGTTCTTGATAAGCTGCTTCTTTTTCAGCAACAGTTGTAGTCAAAGCTGTAATAGCTTCGTCTTTGGTTGCTACAGCTTCTTCAAGCTTGGCTACTGTTTCGCCATGCTCTTTAACAGAAGCTTCGCTAAGTTGTACGCGAAGTGCTTCATTATCTTCTTTAGCAGAGGCTAGCTCGCTCTGCATGTCTGCAAGCTGCTTCTCTAAAAGACTAGTATCTGACATATCATTTTCTCCTTTAGGAAAAGTAGTTAAAATATCTGAGTTAGAACTAAGAGAGAAAGCCCTGCTAGCATCAAGAATCACACTTCTAGGATTCGCAGGTTGAGATACAAGACCTTTACCTGAGAAAGAAATTTGTCTTAATGATCTACCAATTTTGTAGCCTTCGTATTCTCCAGTACCACCATAGGCTCGTAAGTGCTTGGTTAAAAATGCAGAACCTTCGTTTCTGGCGAGAAGTTTTGCACCACCTTGCCCATCTAATAATGCATAGTCAAAACCAGCAAACAAACACTCCATAGACACAAACCATTTGCCTTGTTCTATCTCAGCAATAATCTGTGACATTCGCTGTCTGTTTTCTGGATCTGTCCAGCTATTATATAACACAGCCTCAGTGATAATATCAAAATCATCAGGCTGGGTATCATCGTTCACTACGTTGCCTTCCCTGTCCACAACGTAGCTACCAGTTATATGCCCAATGATATCGTTCTCATTGTGCATAAGATTGAATTGTTTGTCTTCAGGTGTGGTTCTCGCTGCCCAAGTTGTGGAAGCGTCAAACACATCGTCATTTTTATTCCACCCTGTAGATACCAGAACTGACTTGAGATAATATAAATCTACCTGCTCTGGGTTGCCACTATCAGCCTTAATTTGATGAACAAAGTCGTCCTCCAATGAGTCTGTCTTGCTAGCTACGGAAGCTGGCATACAGTAAGCTATACTGGCCTTGGACTGTACAAGGTCAGCTACTCCATCTTGAATTTCTTGTTTATATATTTGCATGTTCACCTCTCAACAACTTTATACACAAAAACGAGAAAATATCTGTATTATTCAATGTGTTCTGCTATAAATACCCCGACCACATGTTTTCTATATACGTCAATTGGCATGTCCTCAAGGTTAATATTTCTGTCAGATAGCACCTGCATGAATTGCTTAGGAACAACAGAACCTGACTTCAAGATGTTAGCCACCGCAGCTTCATCTACGTCAGCTAAGACATCTAAGTTAGTGAAAGCGTCTAATTTTAGCTTCTCCATGTTCTTTGTGTCCTGCTTAGTCAGCTGTCTAAGGTTGGTCACACCGCTGGTCTGTAGGTATGCAGCTTTGATAATTCCAGACACCTTGTCCCAAGCGTCATCTGCCCAGATTACTAACTCAGCAACTCCGGGTTTAGACTTAGGGTTTTCATGTCTCTTTTGTCTAGGTCCATCATCTTTCTTGAGGAGTGGTCTACCGTTTTGCTCAGGAGGTTTCTTGGGAGCATTCTTCTCTTTAACCTTTGCGGTCTTTTCTGCTATCTTGCCCTGCTTGTCTATTTTCTCTAATTCCTGCTTATGGTTAGGATTGTGGAAAGGACCAGCCTTATCTGGACCAGCGGTATCTCTCTTAGTAAGTTCTCTCTTTAGTCTAATGTTCTCAATCTGAGGTATTTCCTTAAACCTTTCAAGCAAGGTCTCATGACTAATGATATCTCTATCAGCAAGCTGAATAAGCAAATTCTTTTCAGCAGCCTCGTCTGATAAGGTCATCTGGTCAAACTGGATATGAGCTTTATATCTGAATCCCATAGACTGACGAACCAGCTCAAGTTCTTTTTCCCAGAATCTAACAAGCATATCTCTACCATACTGTAATCTCTCAAGCATAGTCTTTAATGATATAAAGTTATTAGTAAACCCACCACCATTACCAGCCATTCCAGTGAGAGTTGGTGGTACGCCAAGTCCAGCATATATACTGTTAAGCACAGATGTGTATTTCTCAGAACCCAAGAATTTATGTACATCAGTACTAGATTCCATGAATGATAGTTCTGGACCCCATACCAATTCCATAGTTCCACCACCTACATTACTAGCGAGGATATCACGTAGTTTATTGATAGCAGACTTATTAGGTAAGATCTTATGATCAAGATTACCAAGAGTCCATAATCTAATGTTAGATATAGCCCCATCTAATGCAGACATGTCAGCTAGTCTCATCTTCTCTAGCATAACGATATCGTCTAGAATGGCATAAATCATAGGGTTTGCCCACTGCTTCCAATCGTCCTTCTTGTAATAGAATATACTCAGACGTTCTGGATCAAGGGGAATCTCTTTCTCGCCCCTGATCAAAGCTTGCTTGATGTTTTGAGGTAAGGTCTCAAGTACTGTGTTAGGAATCTCACCAGCCTTGAACTTATCAAAGTATGTACTAGTTTGGATAGTGTAGTTTTGCAATCCCATAAATAATGACAGTTGACCATCCTTAAGCTTGACAGTCAAAGGGTTAAAGAAATTATATCTCCAAGGTATATCATTAGCTGGAGCGTTTGGAAGCTCTACCTTGATATCGCTAGAAAGAGCCTTCATGTAGTTCTTTAATTGAGGTGTGATCTCAGCATAACTCCTATGTACAATCACATTGCCTGTCTTATATAGATTATTAAGAAAGCGTTCTGATCTCTCTTTTCCATTAACACTCTTAAACCACTGCTGATAAAACTTCTCCACACTTTTATCTCTATGTACGATCTGGATACCTTGATGTCCAAAGTCACCCATCAAATCAATTATATTGCGAATGATTCCAACCTTGTCATAAGCATCCATGCACATCTTGATGATTCTTCGTGACTGTTGGGGAACAGCCTCATCTGGTCTAAAAGCATAATAATCGTCAGAATTAAATCCGGGCTTAACTGAACGATTAGGCTGTACGTCTATGAAATGTCTGTAGGTATTGCCTTGAGATTTATTAAGTCCAGTGTATGAGTTTACATTGTCTGAGAACTTAGAAAAAGCGTTAGCTTTACCAACCTCGTCTCCATCGTTCCACGTTGTGAAGTCATCATTCATTATGATTGTGCCTTAATTGGATTGTTAATTAGAATGTTCAATAGTTAATACACATCTTTCATATTATCGCTAAACCAAGAAGGTCCAGTATATGGGGTTTCATCCTGCTTCTCTTTAAAGCCTCCATGAGCAAACCCGCCGTAGAATTCATAATCAACTTGATCTGGAGTTCTTTGCAATACCCTAGCCGCCATATTAGCCATCAATAGAGAAGAGTATCTATCTTTTCTCATCTTGCTCTTTTTGCCTGTACCTATCACAACTTCAGGAGTATCCCACCTGTCACGACCAGAAGCTGTTTGTGTCATCTGGATCATAGACAATTCGTCCTTTAGCTCTTCTATGTCTAGTACGCATTCCTCTAATGTGTCATAAGCTCTAGCTTTCATTGTGTCCTCATGCTCAGAGATGGCAAGTGATACGCTGTCATGTCTTGGGAACAATAGGGCTTTATCTTCAAAGTCCTTTCTGAGACCATGATTTGCTTCAGCTAACCAATCGTACTTAGCAAACTGACACATCTCTAAAATATGTAATCCTCGTTCACCATCTGTATCCTTTTCCTTATCGTCATCAATTGTAGGCCAAATAGCTACTTCACCTTCATGTATTTTATCTTTATCATGCATAGATTCCATCACAGCTATACCGCCACCCTGAGCGTCCATAGCGATGTGTATGCATGGGAACAGTTTCATGAGATCACGTATTTTCCTAGCACAGTAAGCGTAGAAGTCTGTTTCTGTAGAATAACCCTTCTTTACTTTCTCTTTATGTTCTGACCTGTTTGTAGTCCAGCAATGCACTATACGTCTGTGTGATGGATGTACCTCCAATATCACAATACTAAAGTTATCTACTTCAGACGCAGGGTCAACACCAAATATATACTTACAATCCTTATTACCTATGAGTACTGACTCAAACAGTACAGCATTTCCTTCCTTGTCCTTTATTTCTCCATCTTCCTTAGAAACACAGGACTCAATTAACGATCTCTTAAAAAATCCCTGACTATCCCTAGTAAAGCAAGCCCCATACTCCATCTGGTAAATACCAGTGTGAACTGTCGCTTTAGATCGTGCTACTTGATCAGCGTCCATAAAGCCAGCAGGAACAAGCTCGTAAGGCATTCTAATAATAGAGTACTGAGTCCAATCAAACGTTGGTGGAACGTCCTCTCCAAATATCTCCTTTAGCTTTTGATGACTCCCTCTGCTTTGTATGATAGACTTCCACTTCTTCCAGTATGTAGCAAAATGGTTAAAGTCATAATAAGCTGTACCAGATAAGATGATCTGATTATCCATCTTTACTTCTCTAGTCTCATCCAACTCTAAAGGTAGTCCTAATTCTATAGCCTTTTGTTGAGCTGCCATTCTCTTGACGTTTTCTACAGGGTCTGCACTAACAGCTGCAAAACCAGCTACAACATTCTCAAATATCTCTCTAGGTATAGACGCAAATTCGTCAGCAATGATATCATTAGCACGTTGACCTCTAATCTTCTGACCATCACCTAAAGGTAGGCACGTAACTGTACTATCATTTAAGCGAAGCGTACATCTGTCAGTATCTCTTCTAGGTCCACTGTTTCCATCACATATATCCCTAAGCATTGGAGATTGTCTCCAAATCGTCTCCATGTACTCAAATAGAACCTTAGACTGTCTAAATGCAGCTCCAACTACAACTACCTTTCTGTGAGGGAATATCAACGCCCTGAGTACAGCGTAGAGCGAGAGCATGAAAGACTTACCAAAACCACGACTAGCAATAAGCATAGGGAACTTGCGATTCCAGATCTCCCTAAGAAAGAGAGCTTGCGAAGGTAAGAGTTGGACGTTCAGTACTTCCTTGCATATAAATGATAGATACTCTGGTCTCGTCATTAGCCAAGCCAGCTTGATATTGAAATCATCTTCTGTAGCATTGAGTATAGACATAGGGTTGAAGAACTCCGTTTCAATGGAGTCTAAACCCAGCCATGCTTCGTCAATTGTTTTTAGCCTAGTTTTTGCCATGTATCTATAATCTTATCTGCAAATCCATAGTGTACTGCCTCTTCTGCGTTTATGTACCAATCACCAGATTTTAGTTTAGTGTTTAAAAAATTCTTTACCTTACCCATCGTTTGACCACCCTGATACTTCTCTTCAAAGTAAGCACCCTTTGTGCATCTCTTGGCATATATGTCCAACATGATATCACATATTTGTTTTTCGTATTTTATCCAGTTCTGCACATTCTGATATTCTCCAGAAGCAGCAGTAGATCCAAAGTGAGACATGAAGTAGGTATGAGGAGTAAGGTATCTAGCATCAGCGGCTTGAAATATAATACTACTCATAGATTCCACTTGACCATAGGCTACAATCGTTACATAACATCTGGACATTCTGATTGCATCATAAATAGCCATACCATCTGACCATTCACCTCCCACGCTGTGCATATGTATTATAATCTGATCAGTAGACTTCTGGTTTAATATTCTTAGATTCTTAATAAAGGTGTTAGCCATCTTATATTCTACACCCGGATTGTCCTCATCGCTACCATAGTGGTTATGTAAGAATATCTCTCTAGATGATAGGTTACACCCAAAATTGTGAACGTCATTAAGTATGTCCTTATCTAGCATTAGCTCTTTCTCCCTATAGTATACATTTCATTGATTCGCTTAAAAATACTACTTACAGCTAAGAATGCATGTTTCTTATCTTCGCAGAATAATACATGTACGTCATTATATAACTCAAATTCAACCAAGCACTTCATCATATACTTTCCAGTTATCTTAAGAGAAGCCTTATTCTTTACAGGTATTCTAGTGTCTTTAGGGAATTTTAACAAGTCTGATAAAGAAAATTCTAATACTAGGTATTTATGGGGGAATGGAGACATTCTTTCTATCTCAGCCATGAATGCGTGTTTCTTAGAACCTAGGTTGATAGCTAGCTCTTCCACGCAACCCTTTCTCTCGATACAGACCTTATCTTCCATTCCTTGTATAGAATAATCTCCAGTGTCCAGCTTATGTTCTATCATACCAGCACAGGTATTAAACTTACTAAAATAATAACCGTCTTGTTCTCTTGTGTCTTTTATTACAGTAAAGTCAGGAGCTGTTGGGTATTTACTTACCATGATTAATCTCTCTAAATAGGGTTTCGTAGTGGGATTCTTTTCCAGTGATAGATCTATGACACCTACTACATAATGTGATACCGTTGTTTGGATCAAATCTTAAAGTAGATGCTCCAGACCATTTCTGGATATGATGTACATTAAGGTTGTTCTTTTTTCTATTCTTACAATTGGGCATTTGACACTTAAACTTATCTCGCTTAAGTACGTCTATTCTAAACTTCTTATATACAGGGTCGTCATACTGTCTCATAGGGACTCTATTCTTTCTACTCTTATTAAATACTTTATTAGCTTACATATTATTCTAGATCTCATACTCTCATCTGCGTCCATAATCATAAACTTGATCCTGTACATTAAAGTATGTATAGCATCATCTGGACTATCAGCTTCCACGAAATAGATCATAAAACATTCGTTAAATTCTGTTAAGTCTAAGTCCCTCGTGAACTCCTGCAAATCTAGCAGGTCTATGTGAATCTTAAAGTTTCGCATCCAGCATCAGTCGTATGAGACCCTCCAAGTTGTATTTTGGTCGCCATCCTAGCTTCTTGATAGCCTTAGAACAATCGCCCTTTAAGTAAGGCACTTCTGAAGGTCTGTAAAACTCTGGGTCAATCACGACCCAATCCTCCCAGTTGTCTATGTCTATTTGCTTGAAAGCAATATCTAAGAAATCACGAATAGTATGAGTCTCTCCAGTGCATATAACGTAATCGTCTGGCTTGTCCTGCTGAAGCATGAGCCACATAGCTTCTACGTAGTCTCCTGCAAAACCCCAATCCCTTGAAGCGTCCAGATTTCCTAGTCTTAGCTTGGGGAAGTCTTTTGACTTGTACTGCTTGACGAATTCGCTGATCCAGTTAATGATTTTCTGTGTGACAAAGTTGTCACCCCTTCTTGGTCCCTCGTGATTAAAAAGAATACCAGAACTAGCATGAAGCTCGTAAGCATCCCTATATATACGAACAGCATGGTGAGCAGCAGTTTTAGCGATTGCATAAGGTGAGTTAGGCATAAGCTTAGTGTTTTCATTTTGATATTTGACTCCATTCCTATCTCTATCAAATGAGCTTCCAAACATCTCGCTTGAAGAAGCTTGATAGAATTTAGCGTCTAGTTCAGTATCAACTAGAGCTTGCAATAAGTTAAGGCATCCTTTGCCAGTAACGTCCCATGTATGTGCTGGTTGCTTAAATGAGGTCGCCACATGACTTTGTGCAGCAAGATTATAGACTTCATCTACCTCATGGTTATTTTTAAATATATTTAGTACACTACTAACATCTGTCACATCCCCTTCGCATAATTTAAATTTATTATTATTGGATAGGTGCTTTATCCTCCCTGTAGTATCGCAGCTGGATCGCCTCACTACTCCTAGTACCTCATAGCCCTTACCCAAAAGTAGATCAGCTAGGTGGCTTCCATCCTGTCCTGTAACCCCAGTGATTATTGCTCTCATGTCATTATCATTTCGTTAAAGTTATTCTTGTACTGTATCTGGAGTGAGGAATGGTTGGTCTACAGTGCCATCATCATATTTATGGAACTTTCCCAATCTCTCTTTCTCCCTCTCCATAGCCACTCTCATTTTTTCCATCTCTATGCCATAGGCTTTCATTTTTTCTGGGTCTTGCATCATTGAGACTACCCAAGACGTAAAGCTCTGCTTACTATCCTCTAGCCTCTTAATACGCTGTTCCCTCGTTCCCTTCATCTCCTTGAGCATACTACCCTTCTTAGCCTGCAACTCTCTGTAGTCTCTGTTGAGAGACTCTTGAGCGGCCCTTAAAGACGCTACCTGTCGTTCTAGATTAATTATGTAATCATGATCTTGTTGATCCTTATCTCGTGAGCGTTCGTCTTGTAACATATGATCGTATGCATTGATCTGCTCTATGTTGTCTTTGTTTCCCTTGAGACACCTGTTCATAAGTATTTCAAGTTTGATAACGTCCACGACTTGTAACTCCTCAGTTGGGAACACATCATCCTTGAACTGCGATATGATCCTAGACCAGTGGTACTTAAATAACTCTAGCTCCTCGTCCGTAAACTGGCTCTTCAGTTCCTTCCAATATGGCCTGTCAGCTAAACTGTAAGCAGCAAGCTCTGTTTGTGTAACGCCCACTTTAAATTTCTTTTTAATAAACTTATGTATGGACTCAGGGTTTCTATCCAACTGCTTGGCAATGTCTTCAACTGCCATCGTATCCATGAGCTTTTGGATGGTCCTTTCTTCTCCTTTGCCTATTCTGCCTGTCTTCACATCATCACTCCGTTTCTTCGGTAGGTTCTATCTGGCTTGTTTGAGTAGAACATTCCAGTATATCTTTTATGGTTTTTATTAAGGATTCCCTTTTATTTTTATTTAGGTATACATTGTTAATGAACTTTAGGTAGTCTTCCCTTAGAGATGGAGGGAGGTTCTGTTCTATTGTGTCCATCATAGTCTTGCGGTCAAGGTATTCATCATCAAAGTCGTAGTAGTGGTATGAGTTGGCGATATTGGCAGTAATGCTAGAGGGTGAGTGTAGTTTCTTTTTTTCCACATCCTTGGAATGTCCAAAGTTATCCCTGACAAAATTCTTGAGCCTATTGGATAGATTAACCGACAGGAAGTTTTCCAGAGGCCGTTTGTTGTCGTAGCGTTTAAGTGCCTCTAAACAAATTATGAAACTCTCCTGTTTGATATCGTCAATGTCATAACCGTTAAAGGTATACTTAGGTGCAATCCTATTTACCACAATGTCAATTATTTCTAAGCTCTCCTCGTCAGTATGCTTCTTGCGTTGTTTAGCCACTTCGTTAGTCCTTCCTTGTCATTACGATAGTATGGGTGTGCTTACCATCGTAATATGATAGTTCGTTGGTTTGATCATCAACGTACAACGTTCCCTTGAGAGTTCTCTTGGAAAGTTTGGCAGGGGAGAACACAACGCCCTTGGTGTTGAGCATCCTAACGTATAATGAATAAGCTTTGAGATGTAAAGCCTTACTAAAGGAACATAGAATGTTCCATAGATTACCATTGTTTAAATTTGTTACCTCATCAGTCTCTCGTCCCACTACGCAGTTGTCGTAAACGTAAAGGGGCGTTTTCAGACCCTCTCTGTCTCCTATCGCAATAACGTTGGGGTCTACGAAAAGCTCTGAGAGGTTTCCAGATGTGAAAGTACCAATTTGCATGTATTCATTAGCATCGTGCATACGTGCAATATAGGGTGCTTTAGCAGGTATCACCTCTCCCTCTCCAGAGAGGCGTGTTATAATATTTAAACGCTCTATATTACGTTTATTATCAGATAGTGTACCAATACCTATTTCACTAGCAATAAGCTTACCCTTCTCGTGGAAGTGGTCAAGCCTATAATAGAATTTATCTTCACTTGTGAAAGCACAGTGGAATTCATTACATTTACAACTCAAGCATGGATCAAACCCATGATGTTGTTTGTAGTCTTCAGATAATTTTTCAGAACCCTCTAATGTTAGTTTGGCATGATCATCAATAAAACAGCGTTCTAGTATAGTTGCATTAGTCGTCCTGAGTCTCAGTTGTTTGGTCGTCTTCATTAACGTCATTGTCCATTTCCTTTAGCTTGGCTTCAAGAAGAAGTCCTAAACTTTTGTCAGGTGCTGCCAAATCTTTATCAATCTCTTGCTGTAGTTCAGCAGTAGCTTTACACGAAAGCTCGCTGTTGCAGCACTTAGTCGTATTTCTTTTAGATGTACTCATATATTTATTCTCGCTTCTTTATAGTTGCTCTATTAGTATCATACTGAATCTAGTAGTATCTAACAACATCTTACTGTCACTGCTTGATTCTGTAGGGTTGTATCTTTTGTTGCTTTGTTATTATCGTTCGCCTTACTCCCCACTCCTCTTATAACGCAATGTCATATAAAAAATGTCTACGACATTATACACTCAAGGAGAAGATTTGACAACATTTTAGGTTCAATCGGAGAGGGTTGGGTAATACTTTTATGTTTGGAGTTTTTATTGTTTATAGACCACCCAAGCTTTTTTCCTCTACAAAATCAGAGATGGTTGCGAAGTTAAAACCCCCACCCCCCAACTCACCCCTCTTTTTAGGGGGGCAGCTTTCTAAGAAAAAATACTAAGTGTCCAAAATATAATTATAAAGTATTTCAGGCGTTTGACCGATTATATATAATAAGGGCTTGACTATTGGAAAGTCGTTGCGTATAATTGAGGTATAAGAAAGAGAGAATCAAATGAAAATTTCACAAAGATCACGAATCGCTAACAATCTTAAAATCGTAGACGTTCACAATCGTCAAGTAGTAGTAACAACGGATACCAACAAGGTAATCGGTTATGCTAAGAATGGTAAATTTTGTCAAGACGATAGCCTTGTAATGCGAACATTGCAGAATAGCTATGATCTTAATCGTGTATGGGGCTTAGGCTAAGAAAGGGTTTTATAATGAGAGAATCTGACCAAGAATTGTGCTTGATTATTGTTGTCTGCTGTGTTATAGTTGTATCAGTGTTTTGGAATTACACTCCCATTTGCTAAGGAATACTAAAATGTTTGCTTTCGCTTGTGACTTTAATTTTCATTCAGAGCAAGAACAATATGAGGCTCGTAAAGAATATCTTGAACATGAAAAGGAATTAGATAGACGTTATGAGCATATGATGAGAATGGCACACGATCAAGAAAGTCCAGAGGTAGTAGAATGAGATTTAACATATACCATAGCCTTCCTACATATAAAGTATCTGAGGCTTGCAAGATTGCACAGATAAACGGTAACTTGAAAGTAGTTAAGTTATCAGCAGCGGTTCTTCTTACTCGTTATAGGAAAATGAATAAATGAATGTCTTTGAATCAAACGTCTATGTGTCATCTTGTCAAACTGATCCTGATGATGAAAGACAACCTAGCATATTAGATGAATGCGATGGCTTGTATGGCGTAGGTGATTGCGACGATGATCAATGGATTGAAGAAGGAGGCGACGAATGGGATTAATACACTTAGATCTACAAACTATAGCAATGGTATATATGGGGATCATATTCTTTATGTGGGCTTTATGTAATCACCTATACGCATGAACACTAAAAATCGCTGACCTACTTACACCCCTTCTTGAGAGGGGTAGGAGGCGGGCAAGAAACCCTACCTAAGAGGGGTATAAAGAAAATAAAAAAGATTTTCCCTTTAGTGCTTGACTATGAATGTCCGATATGTATATAGTAACACATAGACATTAACCCACTAAGGAAATTTGACATGACTTACGCTTTTGACAAATCAACCGGCAGCTTGATCAAGGGATTAAAGATTCTGGAGAACGACAAGGCTGTAGTATTGAGAACTATCACAGGAGATAAGATAATAACAAAATGCGAAAATATGAAATTTATTACTCGCAAGGCTTGACACCTAGAAACCTACTGTATATAATAAAGACATAAGGAGAAACGACATGCAAAATTACGAAGAACACATCACGAAGAGACTTGACGAATTAGACGATAGACTACTCAACCTATATCTTGAGGTAGCAGAAGAGACACTAGTTGACAGGCCTAATGATAGGATCTATGCTTGTGCAGTACGTGTAACCAAACGACTATTAGAAAGTAGAAAAGAAAATGTCTAGCGAATACAATGGCTATACTAATAAGGCAACTTGGAATGTAGCACTCTGGCTAATGAATGACCAACGCCTGTACAATCTAGCTATGTCAGTAGATAACTATGCTGAGTTTATGTCTTTAGTATATCCACATGAGCAGAAGACACATGATGGCTATGACTACAATGATCCAACAATTAATGTCCACGAACTTAACGAAATGGTATGGGATTTATAATGAATGCGAAACAATTATTCAAACAACTAGACGAATGCCTCAACGAATGTTTTCTCTGGCCTAATGATATACTACCTGAAGAGTTCAGAGATAACAGATCAGAGCATGTATCACAGAGAGACATTGTAAACAAACTAGACGGACTGTCTCAGTCTACCCACACAGGTAGTGCAGACGAAGAGGAAGCAGCAGAGCGAGCCATACGTGTACAGGCATACAGTGCGATGGTAGCACAGGAAAAGGAGATAGAGTATATCCCTCGTTAGAGGGGTATGCTGGGGCAATTTTCCCCCACTATAGAGGGGTACAACAAAATAATAATATTCTCAATTAAGGGCTTGACTATTGCCGATGATATGTATACAATGGTAATATAGAAAGTAAGGTATTGAGATGTTAAACAAATTTGATGTAAACGTTCAGTGTGATGAAAACGAACCCATGTACGCCATGTACTACCTCAGTGATTGCTGCGGTGAATATGGTTCAGACCAAATGGATTGCTGCCCTAAGTGCGGTGAACATTGTGAAGTAATCAAAGAAAAGTATTGGGTGAAGTAGTACTACCCGACCTACGCAGGTAGGGACGGGACTTGACTTGGACACTTAGCAGGGTATATAATCTAGCATAAGGAGAAACGACATGTCAAACAATTGCGTACAAATTGGAAAACGAAAAAACGTGTGGATTGTAAAAACGGTTAAAGATGTTATAGTTGGCGAAGTAGTTGCAATGTCTGAAAGTGAAGCACGGATCAAAGCTGTGCAACAACTGAACCACCCTGTAAAACTAGAATACGCTGAGGAGTAAAACGATGAATGAATATGTAGAAAAAAGTTTGTATGATATACTTGACAAATACTCAACACGTTTGGTACAATTGTACTACGTTAATAGTTGGCAGCTTGGCGATCTTGAAGGAATGAACGTTGCAGGTAACATTCTCTATAAAAGGAACTACTATAATGAATAAAGATAAACCAGAAGAGGGCGTAGTGTATTGCCTTATTGGCTCAGGCAACAAACCTAGTATTGCCAATGGTAACACTTGGGAAGAAAGCAAGGTGAAAGAATGACCAGCAGCCAAGAGTTAGAAATAGGACAAGAGGTTTATTGGAATGACCCCTGCAATATATGTTCAGACTTTTATGAGGTATCTTGTATAATCAACGATACAACTATTGAGATTGCGGATTCCGTAGTGGTGGATGTAGCAGAAGTCTCACGTAGTCCTTTTTAGGGGTATGTGGGGGGGATTTTACCTTGACAGGACACTAACTATATGTATATACTGTATTAGTTCAGTTAACCCCTTGGAGCTTTCATTATGGATACCAATGACCTTCGCATCGTCCCATGTCTCTGCATCGTTCCTGTTGGTGAGGAATGCCCTGACTGCGGCATCATGATGACGGAGGAAAAAGCTCACGCCCAGATTATGCAGGAGCTGAATGATTATATAGACAATGGCATGTAACATGCCCCGCTGACACCCCTCTCAGGTAGGGTAAAAAAATAATAAAGTTTTCATTTGACTTTGGACGATAATAGGTTATAGTTGTTATATAAGGAGAAACGACATGTTTACAGAACAAGAAAAACTAGAGATTACGATTGAGGGAATACAGAATGGCGATGTATTCATGGTAGATGGCGTAGCGTGTGATCAGTGTGGCGACCCTATATTTGAGGATGACGCATGAACATTTTTGTATTAGACGACGATCCAGCAATCGCAGCACAGATGATGTGTGATAAGCACATCCCTAAGATGGTAACTGAAACGTTTCAGATGCTAGGCTCTGCACTACGCAGACATGGAGCCACAGATGAGCAGATGCCACTGACTAAGAAAGGCACTCCGCTGATTGGTGGGTACAAGCATCATCCTGCTACAAAGTGGGCTGGTGAAACAAAAACTAATTTTGTATGGTTGTGTTTACATGGTCGTGCATTGTGTCAAGAGTATCAGTTCCGCTATGGCAAAACTCACAGTTGTCATGATGGTATTGATCAGATGTGTGATATGTTTGACATGATCCCCAACGGGCCACATACACCATACGCACAATGCATGGAAGATGAGTACAGATGTGAAGATGCTGTTGACGCATACAGACAATATTATATAATGGAGAAAGCCTACTTCGCAAAGTGGGAGAAGGGTAGAGAACAACCTAATTGGTGGCCTCATACACAGGAGATAGAAAATGCCGAACTGGTGTAGCAATCAAGCGACGATCCACGGAACTAAAGAGCAGATCCTAGAACTCGCAGGAGCATACGAAAGAGGTGGTGTGTGTGAACACTTCCTACCAACTCCCAGCGTTGAGGATAAGGCTAATTACCGCAGAAAAAACTGGGGTATGAAATGGGATTTTGGAAAAACTCTCTATTCTCCAGATGAGGAATGTGATTGGCAAGTAGATGAGACAGGTTTTGGATTAGCACACTTGCGGTTTGAAACTGCATGGAATCCACCAATTGGATTGTATGAAAGATTCAACGCATTGGATATGACAGTGGAGGCATATTATTATGAGCCACTCATGCAGTACTATGGTCAATGGAGCAATCCAGTGGAAGGTATTCTTGATGAATGTTTTTCGTTTGACACGAAGAAGGAAATACCTTATACTATTAGAATGTGGTTTATTAACGACGAAGAGATGCTTGAGGAGGAAACAACATAATACAATACATATAGTGGAGGTAGCTCCTCTGCTATAGGATGGTGGCTGAAAATGTGGTAGCCAGTATGAGATCACAACAGCACACGAAGCTCAGGAGGACGACCAAGTGGTACACAGTCTTGAGATAGTGGTTCAAAGTAGGGACATTGACATATCATACCCTGAAACTTTGTAGGTAATAAAATAAATCCTACCCATCCACAATACAATTCCGTGTATATAAAATACCTACACGGAGAATGACTATGACAGACACTGAGGTTCTATTGATTGAAATACTAGTTGGCGTTTTTGTTGTACTAATACTTTACTGCACGGATAACGAAGATGAGTGATTTAATTCTATTAGTTTTCTGGATTGTTGCCTGCTCAGGCATCGCACTGCTCTCCCTCCTTTGAGGGGTTGCAGGCGGGCAGTGTACCCCACTAAAGAGGGGGCTGCAAAATAATTAAAGTTAACGCTTGACTTGTGACGATATACTATGTATAATGAGAATGTGGCGAGCAGAGTTGCTCAGGCGTTACAGACCTCGATGCGGTCACTCAAGTCTGTGAGTGTAAACATCGGAGACGACCTGCTAGGTGCAAGTCCTAGTGTCCACTGCCAATACAATGAGTGTGAAGGGCGTGTAGTTTTCGCCGTATTAAAGTAGTAGGAATGATTGGGATTATAGCATGTTATTTTCTCAGGCTTAAGCGTCTACCCCTATATTACTTTTGAGGTTTCTGAAATAACGAAACTCGCGTGAGTGCAACTCTCACCACACTCGCCGTACAATAAGATGGATACGCAAACCACGACCTGATTCCTGAATGGGAAGGGCATGAGAGGCGTAAAGGTGTGACACAGGATTACGTAACGAGATAGTGTCACAGGAAACTGCAAACCCTGATACGGGCCAAGCACCTACGTCCTACCCTATCCAATAGGATCATATCTTAAAGAAAAGTCAGCCAAAAAACGACTTGACAGCGAACCACGAGCTGTTATAATATATTAACCAACGGAGAAACTTAATTATGAAAACGGCTAAAGGTAATGATAAACTTGGAAAAGAGAATTGTATTGTTGTGTCTCGCCCTGTCGGTGATACGTGTCCTCCTACTTGTGATTTTCTAGGCAATGGCTGTTATGCCGAACAACTAGAAAAAATCTATCCGGGAGTTCGTCCTGCTGGAATGCAGAATCTAATAACGGAGAAAAACAAGATCCGTGCCATGCTGATTAATGCAGAGAAAAAAGGTAACGACCTGCGATGGCATGAGCGTGGTGATTTCTTCAAAGATGGTAGTATGCTTGATATAGAGTATGTTGACAATATATTGTGGGCTTGTCGTAGTATACTAGCTGAAGGCGGTAAACTTCCTAAGATGTGGGCCTACACTCATATCTATGATCCAAAGCTATCAAGAATACTTGGTAAGTATATTACTATGTATGCAAGTGTACATAATGAGGATGATGTGGCAGTAGCTAAAAAAGCAGGCTTTACGTTATTCGCATGGTGTGACAGCGATCAAAAGATTGCCACCAAACGTCCACGGAGTAAAAAGAAAGCTGACCAATGGCGTAGCGATCTTCCTAAGCTGGTTGTAATTGGTGAGGATAAGTATATCACTTGCCCAGAAATTCGTCGTGGTCGTGGAGTTGTCACTTGCACTAAGACTAAGAATAGTGTAAACTGTCAACTGTGCGTACAAGGTTTTGCAAACGTCCTGTTTCCATCACATTAGGAGAATACAATGAACAATCTAAAAGAACAATTACAGGAAGATATTATATCTTACTTTGATGGATATCTAGAACCACCGTTTACTTATACAAGTGAAGATAAGGAAACTATGGTAGATGATTTGTGTGGTCTTATTGTAGAAAGAATATCGGAGGCTCAAAACAATGGCTAAGTTCTATATTAAGAGTGATTCGTTTGAAGTAATTTTTTCCACTAACCAGAATGCTTATAATGCTTGTCGTAGAGTTATACATGAAATATTGCCCAATGATACACTTGATGAGTATATGTATATTGATCAGCGTGGGTACAGGGATGCTAATACTGCGGACCAAATGACGCAAGTTGTAAACACTGAAAAGGTATGTAGACAGGAAGGGCTTATAGAATGAAACCCCCTCAATAGAGGGGTGCGGGGCGGGCCGGGAACCCTACCTTAGAGGGGTAAGAATATTGCAATCAAGTCTAAGAACTTGCACGTTACCATTACACTTATTCCAAAATTAATTAAAGCATTCATGTCGTTCTCCTTTGCTGTATTGTACGCACACAAAAAAAATAAGTCAAACCCAAAAAAAACTTAATGGACCGCTTGACATTTGGACGATACTTGTTATAATAAGGGAAAGGAAGCAAACGGTGCTTTCAAAAGTTTCCACGAGAATAGCAGGTGACAGGATGAAAAAGATTAGTGCAGAAAATTTGATTTGGATGTTAGGCGTAGATCCCACAAGTAGCCTCTCTGATTTGACGGAGGGCAACAAATGAATAACATAGTACAAGACCTTCGCAACGAGCGAGTGATTAGAGTTGAAGCCATCACAGCTAGTGGTAGGTTCAAAGGAAAAGAGATTCGTGTTTCAGGTGGTGGAAGGTTAATGGGGAAACAGCGACGATTCGCACACCCTGCTGATACCAAGCCTATGACAAGATCCCAAGTTAGGGAATTTGTTGCACGAGAGCTAGAAAAGAAAAATTTGTCAAGTTGAAGCTTGACATGGACCGATTAATATGGTAAACTGGAATTATAGAAAGTGAGTTTTATATGAAGCCAGTAATTGGAATTGGGAGCAATACCAAGTATGGTAGAGTTCTTAAGATTCTCAAGGACAGTGTAGTTGTTGAGAATGGTCGAGGCGAGAAAGATAAAGTTTCTTTCCGTAGAATTGAAAGTACCTTGAAAGGAAAAGTGTAGATATGAGTTACGTAGCATTAGCAAAAGCAGTTCGCAAGGGTATGTCTGTTCGTTGCAAGTACCCTAAGCATGGGCGACTAAATATTCTTAAGTGGCACACGGGTGTCATCCATCGTACCGGCACAGGGCCAAATGGTAAGTATGCAGTAGTGCAGTCTGAAGATGGACAGTTCCGCACACTGCGATGCGACAAGATGATTGAGGCTGTCTTGTCGTAGCCTTGACACAAAAGGTGGCATCTGTTATACTAGCAGGTGTCACCTTAGTCTGGAGTTTTATGATTGAATTGTTGATTATGATTTTTGTATGGACTATGATATTTCAGGATGAACACTAAAAATGGAATACAGCATGATAAGACGAGATTGTCCCACACCAATGATTAAGACTAAAATTAATACTGCGGCAAACTTCGTCACCATCATCATCATGTCCAGCATCATCTCAGGATGTACACTCATACCAGCAAGGAACACGTTGACTATCAATAAGACAATAGACTTGGATCAAAGGGCGTTGGACGATGTAAACGTTGGAATTAGAATGGAGTGGACACGATGAACGAAAGAGAACAGCTAGAAAACCACAGAGAATTCTTGCAGATGCTCCTGAAAATATGTGCTGACATGATGCAGGACGATCCACTGAATGACAAGTGGGAAGAATTGTATGTTGAGATTTTTGAGTTCCTAAACCCAGAACAAACTAACAACTTTTGAGTTTAACACCCAACCCCCTCTTGCGAGGGGTGCGGGGCGGGGCAAAAACCCCACCTGCGAGGGGGACGAGAAAAAATAGAAAACAATCTCAAGATTTCCCTTGCATTGGTCGATATGTATGTTATACTTAGAGCAGATGAGAACGACTACTAACTATAAGAAAGCGACTAGCAATATGACTACGGAATACCAAAAACTAACACCTAGCAGCGAAACTCGTGGCGATGGTGAATTTGTAAAACGACTTCAAGGCCAATTTGGTGAAGGTGTCCAAGGTGGCACACATGTCCATAAAGATTGGTGGGCTAAAACATTGTCCTATGATGATGTTATGAATAAGGTACAGCACGATATTGACAATCGTAATGATATCATGATTCCTGCTAAGAATATTATTTTTAACATGAATAAAGATAATGCACTGTGCATTACTACGCCACAGGGGCAACAGTTTATTCCTACCGATTGGGCGTTGCAACAACTCTCAACACGTATGGATGCACCTTCAGCTTCCGCACTGCGTGAGATGCGTAACCAGCAAGGTTACGACAAGCAGGATGGTGAACTGATGGTAGAATACTGCAACAATTACTTTCGCAGGGTCAAGGATAAGAACCCAACGAAAGAGTATCGTCTGCGAACATACAATGATGGTACGTGTCGAGCCTTCGTAACTGACAAGTACAGCCCTATCAATAACATCTGGTTTCTTGAATGCCTCAAGGAATTTCTACCGCAAGCTAGATTTTCTCACTGGAAGGGCGACGAGGATACGCTGATGGGTAACTTGTTGCTTCCTGATACCGTCATGGACTACGGACAGGACGACGACACAGATTATGGTGGTATGGTTTCCATCTCAAACTGTGAAATCGGCAAGCGTAGAATCTCACAGTACCCTTCAATTTTCAGAGCCATCTGCATGAATGGGTGCATCTGGGGACAGCAAAAGGGTACGGATGTGAACAAGGTTCACCGAGGTACTATTGACCTTGATGCTTTGAAGGTTGCACTCGCTGAGAATATTGAGTTCCAGTTGTCAATACTTCCTGATGGTATTCGTAAGTTCCTCGACACTCGTAGTAAAGAGTTCGATGTCAAGTTTACTAGCCACAAGGGTATCGTCGCAGCAGTTGCCTCTGAGTTCAGACTTGATAAGCGACTCGCTACGAATACGCTGGAGCAATTCGTCAAGCATGAGTTTGAGCATCACAACCTATTCGGAGTGATCAACTCACTTACCCGTGCGGGACAGAATTTTGATAGCAACACTTGGGTGAACGTAGACACCATCGGCGGTAAGCTGATGACAATGACTGCGAGCCGCTGGCACAACCTGCAAGCGAAAGCCCAAAGTATGACAGACAAGGACTTCGAGAAGGCTTTTAGTCTGACTGCATAGTCGTGGGGAGGTAGAGCGTAGGGTTGGGTTGCCGTTGCCTGATCCTACGCTCCCTTTTTCCCTCCCCCTCAAATTGGGGGTTCCCGGCCCGGAGCTTACCCTTCTTTTGGGGGGTGTGTTAAGATAGATAATATATTAAAGATAAAGTATATACGTATGTATGTGTGTTGTCAGTATATGGGTAGTATGGTATAATGGTACAATGTATAGAATGTAGGTAGGTAATGGATATATGTCCTAGCCTATCCGCAAGGATCGCCAGTAATGCCATAGCCAGCCAAAATAAGAAAAAAAAGGTGAAGCACTTGACAAACAAATGACGATCTGATACAATGAGGATGTCTTAGGGGATCTACCAAGATCGCCACCAATGCCACAGCCAGCCAAAAGGAGCAACTATGCAGAACGATAAAAAAATAGAAGATAACCAAGAAGTATGTGCAAAAGTATTAGAGATGGTAGGTAAGCCAGATGAATTCCACATGGCTAAGGGTATGAATGTGTATGATAATAAGTTTAGAGTAAATATCTTTGTAAAGGAAGAACTTAATGATATTACTGGACATAAACTATATATCAAACAATCTTACTTCTGTAGGTTGGATAATGATGTAGTTACAATTTTATCTTAATAAGGAGTATATACATATGAAAGTAAAACGTGGACAAAAGCTTTGTAAGAAGTGCAACCAGACATGTGGTGCAAGGGCCAAGATTTGCAAGCACTGCGAAGAGCCATTTGAGGTGCGTACTGATCCTGCTGTTAGGATGAGACGCATACATAATAAGCGTAAACGTAAAGGTCTGAAGGAAGTCACCAATTGGAAGGAGCTACGACAGGGCCAAGAAATACATTATAACGGCAGGTCAGGAGAATATTGGCTAAACGCTGATGGAACAAAGGACTATGTTACTGATAAAGGTGTATATAAAGTAGTAGCAGTATTGGAAAAGGGTTTTGGGGCTTATGGTAAAAAGGGATATACATTCTTCAATATGACTAATGGTGTATCCTCTATATCATCCATGCTCATTAATTCACCATATAAAATACTTGTCAAAAACGCCCAAGATTAATATTATAGTATAACTATTATAGATTATGAGGGCCAAAATCCACGGAGGTGTAGCCATGAAACGTCCTACTAAAAAAGCATTCTATGAATACATGAGTAAGAGATTCTCACTCAAATATAAAAGTAATGATGGATATAATGCATTATTAGACGTAATACAAGCAGCTGATCGTTCTGAAGAATCCTTCATGGACCTAGCAGAGCTAACATTGATGACAAAAGCTGACAGGCTCATCTATCGCAATGCTATGGCAGAGGGCGGGACAGAGATGACCCCAGCACAGGTTGATCAATACCTAGCTATTGTAGAGTATGGACTAGAATATGTATCTTGAGTATATATCAATACTACATACATGTACACTCACATACTTACTCATAATAATAATCTACTTTCTATACAAAGATATTATAACCTGAACCCCAGTTACCTTTACCCGGATTGGTTGGGCTGCTGCCTTACCTTTAGCCCGCATGGTCGCTGGGGCTTCTTGTTGCCCGCTCTGTCCTAGCCTATCTACACGAATCGCGGCCTATAAGGTAGCCAGCCAAAAGTGGGTGTTGGGACTAGGGCCAAAACATATTAACTAAGGGAGTTATGGGCTTTTTAGTACTACAGACTATACTCCAATCTATGGGTAATACACATATAGACATACATATACACATACATACATG
>Ga0206682_10000633_pt1 | contig 37604 bp, 39 predicted proteins | sample M240m12015metaG_FD_155444 | JGI IMG/M metagenome (GOLD analysis project Ga0206682, IMG submission 155444) | Ammonia-oxidizing marine archaeal communities from Monterey Bay, California, United States - M2 40m 12015 | ecosystem: Environmental > Aquatic > Marine > Intertidal zone | place: USA...
CTGGTCCAGTCACTCCATAGTCTAGTCCATATCGATTTTGGAATTGTAACTTATCTTCATCATTCCACTCAAGTTCAGGTTTAGAAATATTATTCCCCTGACCATCATCAACCACCCTAAAGTTTGCGTTATTACTTTGAAAAAAAGTACCAGGTCGGTAAGTGGGTAAGGATTCTTTTAGGTATCCTGCACTACCAATTGCTATAGGACCATTCGCTAGGCTTGGGAATCTGTTATGTAGTCCTAGTATATCTTGGTTGTTCCTGCTAATTTTCTTTTGCAATCCAACCAATTGCCCACCTACTATCTTATCGTATCTAGCAGTCACTTCTTTTGCATTTTCTCCTGATGAATACTTGCTATATAGCTCTCTCTTTAAGTCGGGAATCATGGATTTATCTACTATCATTCTTGGGTTTTTTACTTGCCCATAATCTATTGCCTGCTGGTCGGTATACATGCTATCAATTGCCACAGCATCCGCTATTTGCCTTTGAGTTGTATATTGGTTTTCTAGGCTTGTTCTTGCGTCAAGTAAGTCATCATTGTATCCAATGTACTTCTTTGCTCCGCCTCGACGCACCATATCATTCATTAAGGCTGGAGGCATTTCATCCATAACCTTGAATTGATCAAAGCTTGTAATTCCGGTGCTTTCTATAATCTGCTCCTTATACTGGTCCCAGAGAGTCCTCTTTCCATTTTCGTCTAATTTCGTATCCCAAATCCTTTGCATGTTACTGCGCGCAGTTTTAGGGTCAGCCGCCATCATCTTAGCAACATGAGGTTCAGCTCCAAATATACGCTCAAATGTTTCCGCATAATGCTCTGAAAGGTTTTTGAAGTTTTCTTTTTCGAGTTTCTGCTCGTTATATATTTCGTCCTCTCTAGTGATTCTTCTTTTCCTGTCCTCCTTACCGTCTTTGTAATCTGTAATCGACTTAAACTGCTCAAATGCCTTGGGGTTGCGAGCATACATCATCGCATCTTCCTCTGACATTTCTTCAAAGTTAGAACGAATCATATCTGCCATTCGCTCATTACGCTCTTTTCCTGCATCTGCTTTTACTTGCATGGCATCCATGCCTTTTACTTGTGCAATTCCCTTTATTACAGTTCCAAGAATACCACTTGGTGCCATAGATGCAGCCATACCTAATTTAGCTAACCTTGGGTCATCTACATCAGGGTCCATTCCGAGAGCAGTGAGTTGCCTGCCTAGCCTTTGACCTTCTGCCTGTTGAGCCCTGTCATCTCTATTTCTCTCATTATTGTACTCCGCCAAGTTCCGTTGGAACATTTGACTCCCTGCTGAATTTATTGTCGTAGCCATATTAATATTTTTCTACTTATCCTCAGGCAAGCATAGAGCCACCCGAGAAAGTATTAGGATTTGCAGGGACATGATTGTAACTAACCCCGCTTCCTGTTCCAGACACGGTTGTGGTTCCGGGGCCACCGAGCGCACTCGCTAACATATATGTACTTAACCCACCCTGAACCCCTGCGTTTGCGTGTTCCAAGAAGCCCTTTTTAATTGGAGCCGTGTATGATGGTATATTATACTGACTAGCTCGTGCAGTTTGACCTTTCAAGTAACCACCTCCAGATAGTGCTGCTGTAGTTACATTCTCAGGCAAAAAGTAATTATTAACTCCTGCAGTTTGATTATTCGCTAATGAATTAAGTGTGTTAGTTATTTGTCCGGCATTCTTTTGTTCTGCTAAGTTCTGTTCGTAAGCAGCATACTTTGATGTCTCATTCAACTCATCAATCCTTGCTCGCTCTCTCACTCCCTGTAGTCCTTCTCCTGCCGTGGTGATTGCATCCTTTGCGGTCAGAACACCTTCCTGTGCTGTCTTTACTCGGTCTTGCTCATTAAGAACCTGGTCTCGTTGATTAAGGACATCTACATTTGCTCGCTCCCTTGACATGCCAACATATGAATTCATTAGTGCTTGTAAAGATTGCGCCCCTCCAAGTCCTGTTCTTACGCCATTCCTAGTATTGTTATTACCCGCTTGCCTTTGTGCCTCTAATGTCATTGCGGTTGCCTGTGACTGAAGTCCTGCATTTCTTGCATCCGCAATACCATCTCTTGCATTAATCATCTGCTCACGAGCATCTCCCACTAATCCTCTTGCATCCCCTACACCCGCACGAGCGTCACCAATACCTTGCCTTGCTAGGTCAATTTGGCCCTGACCTTGTAATCTTTGATCAGTTATTCCTTGGAGGTACTGTTGCGATTCAGAAAGCTGAGAACCATCATAAATTCCTTTAATTGCTCCGACTGCACCTAGCTCAGAATCTGCAAGACTAGAGCGATATCCATCCATTCTTTGAGTCATCTCTTCAGGGTTGTAAGACTCCTGTAATGACCCGTACCCATCGGATATGTTCTGTGCTATTGCTCCTTCAAGTTCATGATTGTAGAAAGGTTGAATTGCTGACCTTGCTCCATCAAATGTACCATTCTCAAAATCCTCCAACGACATTCCGTTAGAAAGTGCCCACTCCTTTTCACGGGCATAATTTGCTTCTTTAGCCCTTCTTTCATCCGCTGCGTTTTGATTATTTTGTGCTTTGCGTGCATTTCTGCTCGACGAATATGAAGAACCGGCAGCCATAACTCCGCCAGCTACTGCTGCTGCTACTACGCTCATGTAATTTCCTTCTGGTAAGTGGTTTCAATCATCTTATAACCTTTTTTTTCGTAAAGATTTTTTAATCTCTCAGGCATTGAATTTGTTAGATGAATCATATTCATTCTCTTTGACCCACTTTCCTTTGCCCATTTTTCTGCCGTAATAAATAATTTCAATCCACCACCACGACTTTTTTCATCCACAAACCAAAAGGCTTCAGTTGTTGTCATTACACCATCTTCAAGAGCCGGAAAGAGAATAAGTCCAATCCCTCCAACAATTTTATTTTTATCCCAAAGACCAAATATTTTCCCCGCACCTGAGCTAATTAAATTAAACCATCTATCCGCCCATTGACCAATATCAAAGAATACTTTCTTGTATGGCATAATGTTATAAAAAGATTCAAGCACTCCTCCTAAATCTAAAAGTTCTGTTCTATCTTCTATTGACTTAATCATAACCACCCCATGCAATACATTGACCAGCTGTCGCTAGAAAGTTCCTTATTTTGAATCCAGCACTTACCATCAATAATTGGTGCCATAAACTGAACAGTCATATCTTGTGACTTGTCTGAAGAATTCTTTGCTACCATGTTTGGGTATGTATAGTTTGCCCCAGAATACACCCATACTTCGTGGGTTGGATATGAACTCCCAATCATGTTGATTGTAAATATACCCCATTTTGCAACTGCGGGCGCTCCACGAAGACCCATGGCAACTGCCATTTGTTTAGTAGTAGTGCCATTTTGAACGAGTGCATTATTCAGGGGGGATGTTAGGCCTCCCGCACCTGTTATGGCACCATTTCCTACAATCTTGCCTTGAATATTTAAGTCACCTTCAATTTGTGCATCACCACCAACCTCGAGGTCGGACTTCTGCAAAAATACACTACCCTGCTCCGAACCAGAGCGAGGCTTTATTGTGAGTGCTTCATAGTCATCGTTTGCTATAAATGTCGCTTCACTATTACCTGAGGTTAACCTAAGGGTCTTAGCTACAGTTAGTTCACCTGTTGATGCAGTTCCACTTACAGCTAAACTATCTGTCTGTATGTCCGTACTTAATGTATTACCTAGTTCCGTTATCGTAGATGTTAGCGAACTAAGATTAGATGCGATTGTTGCATCCTGAGCCGCATTTGAACTATTTATACTATTTGTTAGAGTAGTAGATAGATTCGATATCTCAGTCTGTAGTGAACTCTGATTACTAGATACAGTTGATGTTAAATTACTGACCGAATTTAATAGGTCATTAACTCTCCCTTTAAAATTTATAAAGTTTTGCTCAGCGTCAAACTGTGCGATAGGTCCACCTGTATACTCCCGAAGTGTAATAGTATTATCTTCAGAAGGTTCAGGCTTTCCATTGCTATTAAAAATTAAAGGTGTTAATGACATTATTTTTCCTCCATCGATTTTAAAACTTTATCTATCCAGTCTCGCAAAAGGGAGGAGACGCTGACACCAAGGGTGCCAGCAATCTCCGTAAGTTTTTCTTTATCCCCAGGAGGGACAGTTAATGAAACCTTATCCATTACGCGTCATACCCTGCATTGAAGTCATCAAGGTTGCCAAGTTGTTGAGGGCTTGCATCAGCATAGTTATAGGTAGCGTTACCATTACTATTAGTTATTCTTGCAAGCTCACCATTCTCGAAAACGAGTCTGATTTGATTATCACCAACTCCGTACGCGATATCCGCGCTGAGAAAGTTAAGACCTAGTGCAGGCGAATTAGTATACCCCCCATTCAGTGAGACCGAAGCTTGGTGAGTTACTCCATCAATAGTAATTGAGCTAACTCTAGTAACTCCATCATTGCCCATGCCACCAGAGGTGGAAAATGTAATAACTGCATCACTTGTGGTAAGTGAAACTGGACCTACTAACTTAAGTGAACCAACAGTTAATGGTGCAGGAGTTGTGTTTGCAATATCACTATTTGAATTACTTGGTGCATTACTGAAATCATACTGAACCCAATAACCCCCGGGGTTCACACCGAATGATTGAATGCCAGTTATTTCACCATTCGCAAATAGAGGTTTGATTTCCATACTGGAAGACCCGTACGTACCGGAGTAATCAGTAGCGAATTTCCTCCCACCAAGGCCTGCAGATGTATTAATGTAATTACTATTATCAGGGAAGTAACTATATACCCCGACCGCGTAACCAGGACGACGTGTAGTCACAATAATATTAGTAACTTCATTATTGGAATTAGTTACATACTCAATGTCCGAAGATGAAATTATATATGGGTGACGAGTTTCAGTTATACTTCCTTCAAGCGTACCAACAACAAATGATTCCTCTGATTCATCAAATACAAATGCTGATGCAGATTTACCTGCCCCACGCTCAAAGTAGAGTCCTGAATCTTTAGCGTAAGTCCCACCACTTGCACCGTCAGATAACTTTATAATGTTATCAGTGACATCTAATGAATCCGTATCAATTACTGCTTCCGTGCCGGAGACAATTAAGTCACCATTAACGGTAAGGTTTTTTGATATGGTAGCATCTCCCGTGACATTAAGACCTCCCTTTGCATCTGTGTCGCCTGTAGATTCCAAAGATTCTGCAGTAAGTAATCCACTTGTACTTGCAGTACCTTTAACATCTAAAGCTGTGCCTTCTGCATATGTAACTGTTACTGCTTTTTCAAAGTCGTTAGTTCCCGTCCAAGTATTGTCAGCAGCAAGAATAGCTGTAGCCTGTCCGGCTATAGCATCCTTTACCTTTCCTCCAATTTGGTAAAATATTGAGTCTGTATCTGCCATAAATTATGCTCCTAATGAATTAAAATTTGCATCTAGGTTAGCACCAGATAAGAAATCGGCATAATCACCAAGAGCTACAGTTGCTAATTTTAATGAACCAACTGTCAATGGAGCCGGAGTAGTAGTCAGGTTATCGTCCCCTGCTGTACCAGTAGTAGTTCCTGCAACAAATGATGTAGCATCTTCGTCATATACAAAAGCTGCTGCTTCTTTTCCTGTACCACGCTCGAATAATAATCCTGAGTCCTTAGAGTATGCTGCTCCAGAAGCACCTTTTGAAAGACGGATAATATTATCTTTAATGTCCAGGTTGGTTGTAGAAACAGTAGTAGTTCCTCCCTTTACATCAAGGTTACCATTAACAGTTAAGTTTTTAGATACAGTTGCATCCTTTGCGGTGGCATCACCAGCTGCACCCGTACCAACAGTTAAGTCACCACCAACAGTAGCGGCATTTGTTACTTCAAGAGAATTTGCAGTAAGCTTACCACTTGTACTTGCAGTTCCTGAAACAGTTAAAGAAGAAGCTGCGCCGGCAGTACCTACTGTCACTGCTTTCTGAAAGCCATTAGTACCTGTCCAGGTATTATTGGCTCCCTTAAGTTCGCCAATTGCGTTAGAAGTAGCTACTTTGGTCGCTTGACCAATTTTGTAGAATATTGATGATGTATCTGCTGACATAATTTTTTTGTTTTTTAAAGTAAGCTAGGAATTAGCTTAGAATTGTTGTTGGTTGAAGAAATTTTTGCGTTACTATTTAAAGCACTTTCTAGTTGTGGTTGAATGTTAGCTACCAATGCTCCGGTGTCTAGGGATAGAGGCTTATCACCATCTACTGCATGCAATACTGATGCACCATCTTTTCGGAATATTCTACCTCCAGTAATATTTACGGCGACATCACCGAGGTTTTGAATTTTAATATTAGCAATAGCTTGGTCAATTTGGTAGTTACTGCCATCAATTGCTCGTACTACATTAAACCACTTATCTACTCCATTAATTGAGGTTTGTGAGTACACCATAAATGCGTAGATTTCTTGTACGGTTGCTCCTCCATCTGCCTCACTAAGGTCTACTCCCATAGGAGTATTTGAGAAGTCTGCCGTCCATGTACTAATCGCACTTCCATCTATCGCATTGGTATTGTAAACTGAATCCTCTTCTTGGCTTATTGAGAAACTAAGACCCGAAGATGAGGCAACTCCCGTTACCTCCAGGGGAAGCATGGCAGTTGCACCAACTACGCAAGTAACTCTTAATCGTACAACATCGCCAGTAGCAATTTCACTAGATGTGTATGTTCCGCTAGTATCTACATTCCCACTGCTATTAGTAATTGCTTCGTCATTAAATTCGGAGCTACTAATCGTTGTCGTGGCCGTAACTGTGTTATTTTCATTACCCTGAAGAAGGTCCACCTTAATATCAGTATCGTCTTGGATGAGTGCTGAACCTAATACACCTGAGCTACCTACATTAAATTGTACTGCTCCACTTTGTAATGTCCAACTGCTAGAAGCGGACCCATTAGCGATTACCTCGACTGAAGTTGCATCTATAAATGCTCCGTCATGCCTTAATGTAACAGCGTATGTAAGACCCGCAAGCTCAAGCAACGTTGTCTTATTGTAAGCAATGCCTGTTAATTTTTGAGTAACAACTACTGCGTCTTTGGTTACATTATATAACTGCAATCGTGATGTTGCTTCTATATTTTTTATTTCCCAAGGAAGAACCGTGGTCGCTCCAAATGTACCAATGACTTTTGCATCATTAAATAAAGTAGTAGTTCCAGTTGTGCTAATATTACCCACAAATGTGGTAGCTTTAATGGTTAAAGTATTACCGCTAATCTCAAATACTGAACTTGCTGAAGCATCCAAAACTACATCATAAGAGCCCGCATTAATGGTGTTACCTTCACGAGAAACAATAGTTGATGTTTCGCCTGCGTAGTTATCGGTCAAGTATGCCTTTGCTCTGTTATAGAACTTCTGCGGTGTTTCAATTACTGTGTATGCATCTGTGGTTGCTCGCGTGTCAGTAATTATAGAGTCATCAAAAAGAAGCCAATCAAATGACAAGGTTTGTGTTCCGAGTAATGACCTTGCACTAGTTCCTAGCATCTTGTCGTAGGCACAAAAATTGAAATTAAAAATATCTTCTGTAGTATTCCCCTGACCCCTTCTGTCTACTTTGTAAAATCCACCAAACTTATCCGTGTCCCAATCGGCGTATGAAGCTCCTCTATTTTCTGCATTGTCCTTCCACGCACTCGTATAGTCATCAATTGCGTAAGGGCCTCCAAATGATTGGAGTGCTGCCCGCTCACTGGTGTTATATTCTTTGATTTGAGCACCAGTTAAAATTGAAAATTCAGATATTTCTCCATTAGAATCGGAAGTGTTAAGGTATTCTTTTGCACTCAGGTTGTTATACTCTATAGCGGTAGCTAGTTTTCCGTCACCGACAGCATGGTTAATAGTTCCAACAACATCACTGCCATCAAAATCTTGCAAACTAAAGGAATCAGCGTCAATAACTGTGATTTTTTTTCTACCATTAACTACATCTGCTCCGCTTATGCCTGACGCATCAGGAAAATTATATATTGCCACACAATCTCCAGTAGCAAATCCATGACTAGTAAATGTCACTACGGCAGGAGTTGCGGCAGATATACTTACAGAATAAGAATGACTACCACCGCTTTTATTTCTTAACGCTGTATTTTTTGCATACTCTGAAGGATTGTCTTTTACATGAACTTTAACATCAGGCAATGGATTATTCGCAATATCCGTAATATTTATGCTAACATTTCTATATGTTTCTGTGACATTACTCTGGTTTACACTTCCTGTAGTGCCTCTCCACATAGACCTAAAACTTGAGCCAGCAGAAGGATTGTACGCCTTGACGAGCGTGTGCCCATGCCCCGTCCCTGAAGCATCACCAAAATCATAACCATTGGTATTTTGATTGGTGTCTACATTAAACAAAGGTAGTTCATAGGTATTCCCGAAAGTTCTAAAGAAAGACGCATTTACAAGATTAAATTCTTTCGTGTAAAGACTGCTGAAGTTTCCGATAGACATATTAACAAGTTCAACATTTGTTATATATCCTGTTGCCATACCCCTTGCCTCTGGACTCCAACCAGCTATTGGGTTTACTATTTTTAAATCTTTCCATTCTACATGAGAGCCAAAACTCCAAGGCTTAGTTATTACTATTGTTCCACCATTAGCTCGGAACTTAGTTCTGGAACCGCCAGACATACCGTAACCACTTGGATGCCAATTGCTGTTAGTTTGACCCGTAATAAAAATACCTGTCCCACGGGATGTTCTTGTTTTGCCGTAACCTGTATACTCTCCCCCATACTCAAAACCAGGATAACTTGCAATTCTACTACCGCCACTGGTCGCTAATGTATCACCAATGTCCTTGTAATCCAATGTAACTTCCCTAGTATCTGAGGAAATACTTCTAATAAGATGGGGTAAATCATTAAATCTTCTTAATGAATCTGAAGAATCACCTGTAATTCCTTGGATGAAAAGACTTTGTCCTACCTCATAGACTGTATCGGAGGTAAAAGTAAGTACAGCATTACCCTCAGAATTATATGCGATTGTAAATCCGTATTTCCAGCTAGTAATTTGTGTGCCAGAAATAGAAAGGGCAGCCCCATCCCCATCAGGATTTTGGTCATGTTGAAAAATTGCAACTTCAGATTCTGGGTCTAGTTTTAATCCACCCTTTATAGAAAGTCTATTCACGCCAAAGTCATAATACGTCAGACCTTGGTCAACGGTTATGGTCACGCCACTATTGCCTGTTAGACCAGACAAATTCAAGTCACTACCTGTTTGTTCTATAATACCATTACTTGGTGCTGAAAAACTCATGCGTAATCCTTGGTAACAGACTCTAAGTTTCCACTTGAATCGTATGTTAAAGTTTTTGTAAGAGTAGTAACATCGGAGCCGTCTTTTTCTACTACGCTAGTTAGATTACCACTTGTATATGTAAATGTTTTAGATGAAACCTTAGTACCACCATTACTCGTCCATGTGGTAAGTGATGTTAACGCACCATCCGTAAAGGTAGGCTCAGAATAGTCATCAGTTAAGGTGGGTCCGCCACCACCTGATTGCCCAGCAATTTTTACTGCCTGCCCAATCTTATAAAGTATGGAATTTACATCAGTCATCTTTTGTAAATGTTGCCTCTGTATAAAAATTATCCGTTGGAATGACTGTAATTACATCATCAGTCTCTCCCCCCTGCTCCCATTTAAGAAATTTGTGACCAGATAATGGAGTCGCTTTTATTATTAAATGCGTTCCTTCTTCATATACATTATCTGAAGTTGTTGGTATTTTTTTCTTAAATTTGTCTGCTTCCAATTCATACTCCACTCCATTCTCTGTTGCCTTTCTTTCTGAGGTAAGTGTAAGTGATTCACCTATTATGAAGTTTCTTCCTCCGGAAGTAAAGGGTGCGACAATTAGCACATCATCATTTACTTGCGCGTCCCCTCTGCCTGCAGACTGAACGGATGCAACACCACCGGAGCGACTTGCGATATGTATATTATACTTCGCGACTAAAGATTGACTAGGTGTTCCATACACCCCATCAAGCCCTGCAGAGAAATTATCAAATCCATTTTCAACCAAATCTGTACGGACATACGCCTCCTCGAGGGCATGCTTTATCGTATCAATCTCTTGCTTGAAAACTGAACCATCATGAACGAAACTACCTGGTGACTGGGCTAGGTTTGACAGAGTGGAAAAGACTTCATTCTTTAAGTTGGCTAAAGATACACGAGTTGCAGCATAATCGTAAACACTTGATGGAGCGCCCTGCTTCTTTGCCCGAGACGAAAAAATGTCAGACTCATCAAAACTAGATTCCCCTAATGCGTTAACAGTAAACATGACCTAATATAATATGTTCACTTATTTAATTTATGTCAACTAATGACTTGGGTCATTCCATTTGCGTACACTAATGATATCTTTGGCATGTTAGTTGGGTTAGGGTTTCTAGAGAAGAAGTAAGACTTGTGGGGCGGCACCGGAGTTGACATTCTGTCCATTCAATCTTTCCGAGATGATGTGAATTTTATTATCAAATGGGGGACTTCGACCATCACCCCCTTGATCAGCCGGCAGAGGTAACCCCCAGTGCCGGCCGGGGCCGGGGTAGGTTGGGTATGCTGTTGTCCTTTTTGTTACAGCTGTCCCATCCATGAAGACGACTTTTGTTACCCCCGCAGGTACTTCGTAGCCAGTACCGTTCGAGAATATTGTATTAGTAAACCCTAGGCCACCCCAAGTAATATTATCTGCATAAACAATCCTCCCCCCCGAACTCATTCCATCCAGCTTACTCTTGTCACCCGAGGACATCAGTCCATTCGCAGTTGTAGTAGCTACACCAGGAACTGTAGGTATGGTGGGCTTATTACTTAAATCCCCGTAATCACCACTAAACACATCCCCCGTACCCGCTTTTCCTTCTAAGGTTGTAGATAAATCAGTAATATCTGATATGTTATGGTTATGTGAGGATGGATTAAATTCATTTGGTATATTACTTAAATCACCATAATCACCAGTCTTCCCAACTGTACTAATATTTAATTGATCAGCAGTTACACTATGAGGGTTATTGGTTGAATTTATATGGTCAGTGATATTTTTTGTTAATGTACCCTCTAGGTTTTGTATAGCTTCATTTATTTCACCATCAAGACTCCTAACCAAATCATTTGCTAATTGAGAAAGTTCATTTTTAGCACTTACTAAATTCCCCTCCGTTCCTTCCTTTAGATCCGCAACTTGGAAATTTACCACCATGTCTCGAATACGATTCAAGTTTTCATACACCGATTCCCACCACTCCTTAAGTAATAAATGATAATGACTTGCTTGGTCAGGATTCTGATCCGATAAAAACTTAGGGAGCAACGGAATTTCATCTGGCCCAGTAAACTTTGGATCAGTACCTACCTTATGCTTTTGATTTCCAATCATCCTTGATTAGGTGCTGATTGTGAGAGTTTTGAACTAACTCCACTAACTTCAAATGTACGACCAATTAGTTTTATTGGATTATCTTTACCTTCTATAATAATCGCATCCCTAAAGTATGGACCACGTAAGTATAATGGTAGCATATTTTCAGATGTAGTATTATCCATTAAGTGTTCCGCCTCAACTCTCTCACCTGAGGCAAATTCATACTCCCCGTCCTCATTTAGTTCCACTTCAGTTATATCATTATTAGCCGCTTGAGCGGATGGTAGTGTCGCAATTCTTACTTTTACATTAGCGGATGATGGAAGCCCATAGAGCGTATTCTCTGCTACATGCAATGCATATGACCTAACATCTTTGTCATTAAATTGATCAGTAAAATCTATTAATCCACTTTGGAGAACTGACCTGTAGTCATTTCCATATCTATTATATATCGCATAATTATCCGGTCCCCTTCCGTACCTTACCAAGAAGTGGAATATATCCTCCGATGTTCCTGCAAATTGATTAATGTTCTTTTCCTTATCTGACACCGAAAATACAACCCATCGATATTCTATTCTCTTTGTAGTGGCTGGTCGTGTAATCTGAGCCCCCGCTGTAAATACTTGGTCTATTTCAGAAACCGTATTATTTTCATAATCGAATGCATATGTTCCTTCGGGCGAGCAGAAGAAAATCTCCTTTGTCTCCCCATTATCTACTGTGAATACACGCTCAGATTGATCAGCACTTAGACCTTCCCAAAACCTAGTGCCTTTGTCCATCGACTGAAGTAACTTTGGTTGAGATGCAGCACGGTCGGTTTGATAAACTCCAGTATAACCCATGAAAATATGGTATCTACCCGCAACATCAATTAATGTATTCCTAAAGTCGACTACTCGTGGGCCTGTATATCTTCTTTCAAATTGAAAAACTTCAGCAGTATTGACCTTAATTGCAGTCATGTAACCCGTGTCCCTGTAAATCATAAGTCGATCTACAAGGGTTTTCATTTTAATTATTCGACTTCCGTCATCAACTAAATCCGCAACCGAGGTAAGTTTACCAACCGAATCCAACCGAATCATATATCCTGTGGTGGAATTATTAATGGGTTCGGAAAGTTCCTCATCAGTTATACTACCAGGAGCATTTGCGTTATTCCCTTCCTCGTCCACAATTGAATAAGTCTGCGTTCCGTCACCATTATCAATGACTGATCCAATGTGTATCCTTGAGTCTCTCGTAACCGAACCTTTAACAATTGGAGTGGTAGAAAATGCACTATTAAATTCAACTCCATTCTCAAGTGTGGTTATTGCCTCTCCAGCACCAACAATAACAACCTCCGTCCCCTCCCTTGGGCTAAATGTAATTGCAGGATGCTCGAGGTTGGTCTGGTAATCCCCGTCAGTATCTGTTCGCAATGGATACTTGGAAATAAATTGATTTGTACCCTCCGCCATTGTTCCATACAGAGCCGTACCATATCGCAATCCATCACCTTCATAACTCCAGACTAATGAATAAGGACTCCTAATTGTTTCGGTTTCGCCATTTAAGTATGTCGGACTATCAAGAACCTTTCCGTAAGGGTCGTCCCCTTTCATCCAGTCAACCCAATCCCTTGCTTTGATTTGTGTAATATCACCCAGCATGAGGAATCCATTAAACTCACTAATTGTACCTACTGCAGCCATCCGGTATGCAGGAGACTCTCGTAATTCTAAGAGTGGAATTGCGTTATCCCAATCCTCGCGAAATGCTAGTGGTAAGTCTTTTCCATTATTTAAATAAAGCACTCCATTTACAACAGTTGCCTCCCATGCATTAACCTCATTTGCAAAGTAATCTCCTACTGTGTCATCAACCGAACATAATCCTTCAGCTATAATGTCCCATTTAAAGTCTGCCGGAGGTTCCTCTATGTATCCATCCACAAAGTAAGTACCTGGAGCCCATCCTGAAGATGTATTCTTATTTATATACTCAGGATTATTTACATATTTATAACGATAAAGCTTATCTCCTGCGGCTACCACTAGGCAGGATATATTATTAGTTGAACGGAATTGGCAAATTAAGCGGATCGGATCGGTGGAGGGAGAATTGGTAGCAACTTGGGGAAACCCCTCAAGGAATTTACCTGATGGTTTAAATATCTCCCACCCTTCTCTTCTTGCCTCCCCTTCTTGATGTCTGCGAAAATTTAACTTCTTTGTATAGTGTTCTCCACTCGCACTTTCGCCTGCTAAGTTTTGCAACAAGGCACCCCCCATCATGGGCTTGATGGTTTTATTTACGAACTTTTTTGTTTTACTAGGCATAGCTTACGATACGGAAACAAAATAAGGTAATGGATGTTGCCTATAGGCATCTGATGGAGCACTTGCGATTTCATATATATATGATTTTGGTATTAAAAAACCACCTGACTCTTGCCACCCCCACGGCGCGTTAGCATAGTCCAATGCGGTGTGTTGACTGCTTGGAGGCGACGCACTGATGGGCGGAAGTGCTGGAGATGTTTTTATAAATTCTAATGAATAATTACTTGCTGATTGCTCAAGGGTATTCGCAGTGTGAGGTATATTAGTGAAAAAGGTTTTGTTTTCTAATGACATATTGCCAGGATTCTCCAATGGGGCTTGATTCCCTCCACTCCAAACAAGATTATGGACATAAAAAGTATCAGCGATACCGTTCCCACTGGTATCCGTATAATTAAGAGTATTACCCATGAATACCTGATTTCCTAAATCAATTGAAATAGACTCCGTATTTAGTGCATCGCTACCTGATGTTACCTCATCCACCCCCGCCGGATACCACCAACGACCTAAGCCCATAATTCCTATATTGTTTGCCTGAGGGTAAAACACTTCATTTCGGTACTCACCATACAATGCCGATATCAACCAAGGAGAAAATATGTTCGGGAATACAATTTGATGGGCTGCAATACCTCCATTCATTCCGAAATTTTGGTCCCAATGCATTCGCCCGGTGCTCGTTCTTGCCTTACTCAATAGCAATACATCAACGGAAGTTGTAGAGGAAGAAGCTCCCGCCGAATAAGGGTAATATGGAATCCCGTCGGGGTTGGTGATTCGTATTATTTGACCATCTAGAATCCCGTGGTCACCCACTGATGGATTTACATTTGGGTTACTTCGATATGCCGATGCTTTTTCCCATATCGTAGTGCCATTAAGGGTCAACTTATCAACATCTTGACCATCATAGGTGATGGCATCTGTATTACCCAAGTTATAGCTCATGGATTTGTAATTGCTAAAGTCTTAGTGTCTTCATCGTATGCAAAGGTGGGGGTGGTTCCATCTGCTCCTTTGAGTCCATTAAGTTGAGCAGTGGTAAAGTCGCTATAAACGAAAGCATCTCCTTTGACTTTGAGTCCATTAAGTTGAGCGGTGGTAAAGTCATTATAAACGAAAGCATCTCCTTTGAGTCCTTGGGGTATACCAAAAGCAATAGTTTGGTCGCCATTTGTACCATTCCCGAGTTGTACGGTTGGGGTTGCCCCCGCCCCTAATCCATTAGCAGTTACACCTGAAATCTTAGTTCCTCTAGGGATATTTAATGAAATTGAGACATCACCATTTGAATCTTTGGTATCAGTTGCAGATGCACTTGTTGCAGGAGTTACTGTACTTGCGGTTACATTTGTTATTTGACTACCTCTAGGAATGCTAAATTTTAATGTTGAAGCATTGTATGATGCGTTTGAAGATGGCACTCCTTCCACAGCAGTTATATTAGCAAGCAAGGATGCAGTAGTGGGTGTACCCGATATGTCAGTGTAGTTACCTGATGTCGCAACCGCATGAAATCCTGATGTATTAGCAGCAGGAACAGTTCCACTTACTATTGTCCCAAGCTTGGTAATTTCTCCACTTCCTGCCCATGTCGATAGAGCCGTGTTCTCAACACTACCTAGTCCAACTTGTGCTTTAGTTACCGAGTGTGGATTACCTGTATCACTAGTATGAGATGTAAGGTCTTCATTAAATGCAATTGTTTTTATCGTGCCACCAATATTCAACTTCCATGTATCATCACTCTCATCCCAAAATAACTGAGAATTTGTTGCGGTTCCACGCTCAACTTCAATCCCTGCATCCAAGGATGGTGTGCCTGTTACATTTTTATTAAGCTTTATTATATTATCCTCAACATCAAGTTGTGATGTATTAAGAATAGTATTATCTCCATGAACAGTTAGGTCACCCCACACGACTAGGTCTGGTGGATTAGTATCAGTTGAATTTCCTAGAGTTATATTATCATAGAAATTTGATGCTCCCCCCACATTTAAGCTACCACCTATTGATACGCCCCCAAGGATTTTTGCTCCTCCATTACCAATAGAAACTTGTGGGGCGGAAAATAAGCTAACTACTTCTAGCTTACCATTTATATTAACATTATCATCTATTAATACATTAGAGTTTTCTGAGAATAGACGAAGTTGAGAAAGGCTCGAGATTGCACCGCCCGATATACTAACATCCCCAATCTTTGCCCTAGGCATATCCGCCACGCCACCAAGTGACACATCCCCGGTAACTACAAAATTTCCATTAATAGAAGTAGTGTCGGAATTTACATCATAGGTAATATCCTTAACCCTATCCCATAAATCTCGCTGTGTAACTAATCCTGTACTACCTGTTCCTTCCTCTGGGAGTGTTCCTGTGTGTACCGTTCTGTAGATTTCGATAAGTGTTTGAATCTGACTATCAGTTTGTGCTCTTGAATATGTATCAAAGTCTGACAATGCCACCTTATGGGGATTATCTTCATCATTCAAGTGAGCTTGTAGTAATGCCTGTGCATCAACATTTGGAACATTTCCAAGACTTACGCTATTTTTAGTTAAGCCAGTAATTACGCCTGATAAATTAATATTACCTGATAAAGTTGGGTCGGTAAATAAACTTACCCTTGAGAGGTTTTCTACATTTCCTAATCCTACATCCGCTTTCGTAATGCTATGTGGATTAGATTCTGCTAAGTGACCAACCAACATAGTGGTTTTACCATCCTCTATCTTTTGGTCCGCCTCCGCTTTCGAGTATTTATCTAGGTCGGAAATATTAGCCTCCGTGTGAGTGTGAGCAGGAACGCTTCCATCACTAACCACTCCGGCGAAAAGAGAATCGACTTCCGCTTTTGAATACTTGTCTAGGTCAGAAATACTAGATTCACTATGCGTATGCCCAATATCAGACTTACCCTGCAATAATAAATTTGCAGTTGCAGATTCTATGTAATTCTTGAGGTCAGAAATTTCAGACTCAGTATGCCCGTGAGATAAGTCTGCTTTTCCTGAAATTGAAGTTTCTAATTCTGACTTTGCTTGAGCTACTAAACTTGAATCATTTGCATTATCCAATGCAGTCTGAAGTCCAGTAACCTCAGATATTTGATGAGTATGAGCACTTGATGCGTGATTATCAACTAGGTCTTGAACCTGTGCCTTTGTGTAAACTAAATCAAGAAGGTCAGTAATACTAGACGCCAAGTGAGTATGGTTTGTGTCTGACTTCCCGACCAGGTAACCCCCTAAGTCAGCTTTAAGTAAATAGTCATTAAGTGTTGTGGAATTTAATTCCTCAATAGACCCAACCCTTATTCCAAGTGCATCAACTACTGCCTTCAAGGCAACACCCTGACGAGCCGCAAGTGCTTGTACACCTGAGTCGGTAGTTAAGTTATCTGCGACTTCCTCATCTATCCCCAATAGGGAATCTATTAATATAGAAAATTGTGCCTGTGTTGGAGAGTCCCCAGTCTCGAAGTAACTCTTTAGTGTAGTCTTGGTAGCCATATCTATTTGATTGTAAAGTTTCCTATTCCATTACCTGAAGTTCCTCCAGAAACATGGTCAATTGGGTTAGTTATATTGTAGTCCTTCCAATTCACATGAATTTGCTGTCGTTGCTTGTTGTACATATCCATGTAGGATTTATACATCGCCACATCTTTATCCACCTCTCGATTAAGGTGAGCTTTGACAAAATCCGCTACTGCTTTTGCGCAACTATCGTCAAAGATTACAATATCATCCACATCGTATATTCTCTTCTCCCCACTCCAGTAAATATAAAGTTTCTCATCATCAATTAATGGCGAGCAAAGATATATCTTCCCATCTCCGAATGTAATCTTTCCGGCATATGATTTCGATCGAACTGGACAACCATTAATAACCGAAAATCTATTAACCCATGGAACAACCTGCACATATGAATACCACCTAGTTGACTCATCAGACTCTAGCCCTGATATAATCACCGAGTTTATCTTTGCATGGGTAGGGACGAACTCCACCTCTGATGACCTAGTTCCCGTTGGTACGGGTAGCATATCCGTAGCAAAGAATGTATTTACATTACTTGATTGTAACTGAGAGACATACTGCTGTAGGTCAAGTGCTCCTGCAATAATTTGCTTATCGATATACTTCTGTATCCCCCTGCCCTTTCTCTCTGAATCTACCAAAAGAAAAGTTCTTACCGATTCATTAAATTCAAGCCACTTCATCGCCTACCTCCTGGTGTAAAATAAAATCCAATAATTAGAGGCAACACTACGGTTGCTTCGAAAAGTGCAATATGTCCTGTTGTAACGACCAGAGGGGCTTGCTCAGCTGGAAAACTGAGGAGCCCGAATAAAAACTCTCTCCGCCCTTCTCCCGTAATGTTTGTTGTACTGATGAGTGGAACCGAGGGGTAGATGGTTGTGATACAGGTGATGAAGGAGAGTGTGCACATGCCGATAAGAGCAAGCATCCTACGAGTAGCACGAGTAAAAGCTCCACTAGGTCCGCTATTAAGCGCTTGTTGAAATTGTATAGCTTGTTCATTATTTCGGCACTCCCTTGCCATTTCCATTTCATGTTTAGCCGAGCGTGAATCGGTAATCATGCCAAACACGCCTTTAAGAATACTACCCATTGCAGCTGAACCGCCTCCGGTTAAAAACAATGCAAGTAACTCAAACATAACTATATAATATATTAGGTCAGAACTTAGGTCAATGAATAGTAATCAGTCCAGTCATCAAACACCTGGTCGATTGAATCATTCTGTATTTCAAAATCAGTAACAATCATTTCGTATATCTTACCCGTGAAGTAATTTCCTGCATCTTTACCCATACAGCATACTGAAAGTGGTGATGACAATTCGAGCGAGCGTACTGACTTACCTGTACTCCCAGATACATTAGTAATATTTATTTCATCTGAGAAATTTGCCACATATCCGTCTCGCTTCAATTCAGGACTATCAAGCCCGCCAAATAATAATTGCTTGTCGCTTAACTTATAGTAAGAAAATCGCATATAAGCAGAACCCACATCCATTGATAACTCATGAGTCGCGCTAAATCCTGAGAAGACTGGCTCCCTGCCAGTTCCGTCAGGGTCACAAACTACAAATACTCCAACATCTTTTGTTAGATACTGCGTGATAGGAATATCAAAAAATGAAGACCCATTGAAATTTAAGTAATATCTAGAGCCGTCCTTTCCTAGTGTTACATCCCCGTACGCAATTGCGTCATGTTGAGAGTGATTATACCTAGATTTTTGATCAAATATTCCTTTAACTCGACTGCCCACCTTGGTTGATATGTTATCCAAGGTTATTGGCTCATCGTCATTATCTAGTAAGAGTGGGCCTCTGTAATTCTCCCTTACATTACGATTACAGGAGAATGCAAATAAAGGCTTCTCTGTTAATGCATCAACAGGAAGGTTGAAATCAATAGACTCAACATTAACCCCAAGCATTATGCAATTGGAGTTAGGTCGCCTATAGCAAACCAATCACTACCTGTCCAATAAACCGTAGCGGATGAATAAGCCTGAGATAAGCCAGGGTGCTTTGCCTTTAGCGTTCCTGCCTCTGTTGCAATAACTGTAAACGCACCCTGCTTTGCGTTAATAACATCAAAGGTGAAACCAGTAGGTATACCGAAAGCAGGAAGAGTTAAGGTCACACTAGCAGCATCGGGTTCGACATGAATTATTTTAGATTTATCATCTATGGATATTGTCTTATTTTGAGTGACAACTTCTATTGCTCGAAGAAACTTTAAATTTCCCGCCACATCCAAATCTCCTCTTATCCCTTGCCCTATGGATACGCTACCATCTATTGTAACATCTTCATAGAACTTACCATTGTCGGCATAAAGATTATAATCTTTTACCGATATAGGAAGTCTGACTTTATTTGCATCGGGGTATAGTTGTAAGTCAACAAATGGTCTCTCCCTATTATCAAATAAAAGACTATCCCACTCAAGCGTATCATGTACCTGTGACTTTATTGCACTGATATCAGATTGAGGAATCGGGTCATTAACCGAGTCCTTTAAATCTCTAGGAGTTGGAGGGGTTGGTGTATTACCAGGTTCTGCCTGACTACTCTTGCCCGTCTTAAGGCTAAGGTATTGCGTGTCTGAATATGATGTTGGGTCAATCATGACTCTTCATAAAATCCAGTAAGATAAATTGGGTCAGTATTATCCTTATACTCCCCTGCAATTGAGCCAAGGCTTTTAACCATTAATTCATCGGTTGATAAGGAAAGGCTAAATACAGTCGAAGAAGATGTTGGTAGCACCTCAAAATCACGGTCCGCAGGATTAAATAAATACATTCTAAATTCATCAACCAATGCACCCTCTCCCTCTGCCCCAACTCGATAAGAATTATAGGCAAGATTTTCAGCTTTAATTGTATCTACCACCCCCTCTTTAATTAAGTATCTAACCTCATTTTGAAACGCATAGTACTTAATAAATCCAATAGATGGAGCAAAAACAATCTCAAGCCTAACTGCTGAATTAGGGTCAACCTTTATGGCACTATCAGTATCAACGCCACCTTCAGTTGTACCGAGGAATCCATCTTTTGTGTAAATACCTACCACTAAGTTTTTCGAGCCATCATAAAGACCAAGACCAGTAAGCTTAGACGCTAACCTCGGGCGAAATAAAGAAGATACTTTAGTTCCGTCAGGAACGACTCCATTGTAACTTTCCCCCTGTTTGGTTATCTTGTCATTTATATAAACAGACCTTCTTCCCTGGAGTATCTCCATTATCGGCGTCCTTGTCTCATCATTTGAGTCAGGAGTTGTTACGCCATTACCTTCCCATCCATTTACTCCATCGATGGTTTGACCGTCTGCATACGGATCCGCATCAAATGAACCTAAGATTGAAGGGTTCCATGTCTTAGCCAAGGCAATTTCTTTACCGGATGTATTTGAAATTCTAACCTGATCAGATTTGAAATATGGAAGCTTTACATAACTATCCGCACACATCACCCCAAATATACCATGCCCTGCTGGCTTTTGGGACACCATTAAGCGACCTTGGTTTGTTGCAAGAATAGGAACCTCTGAATCTTGAACAGTTGGGTATATTGGAGGATATCCGTCTTTTTCCCTTAAGGTATTCATTTTTTAATTAATTGTTTTATTTTAATAATTGTCCAAACGCATGTCAGGGAAAGCAGTATAATATTCATAACGCTTTCAAAGTCGCCAAATGTAACAACCCCAAGAACTCCGGTATTTACACCTATTACGCGCAGGCCATCCAGTATTTCACTAATCGAGTCATCACTCATTTCTTCTTCCTAGACCTCTTTGGTTTTGGACTATCAACAACTTCGACTTCAGCTACTTCAGCTTCAGTTACCTCAATCTCACTAAGGTCTACCTCCACAGACTCCACACTTTTTTCCTGAGCCGTTGTTGGCTTTGTTGGGTCGGCTGATGTTAATATTTCTTTTCGATTGGGGTCTTGATTCAGATTCTTTTTTTTTAAAATATCTTCGTAAAAAGCCTCATCTACCTCAATTACTTGCTCGTGCTCTAATAGCTTTTCGGCAATATCACCGCCAATCTTTAAGACCCCTATCCAACCACTTAACGACTGAACCGACTTGAATTTAAAAAAATCTCGCCCTGCCTTATATTCCCTCGTGGCGTTATTCGTATATAAAAATTTCATAATAAAGAAAAAGAGGGAGGCCCCGCATACGCAGTGCCCCCCTCCCTAATAAACCAGTGAATGAAAGAAGGGTGACTACTCAGTTGTGACCGATGGTGCTTCTCCACTAAAGTTTTGGATAATGAGGTGACGCTCAGGTCGATCCATCATAGTTGTCCAAGTAGTAGAGCGAAGTGAGTATTCCTTAATTACGGCACTCATGCGGCACTTATAAGCATCCATGACTTCAGGAGCCGGATTCTTACGAGTAACAGAATTAGTTCCTGCAATTCCAACTTTAATGTCAGACCAATCTAATAACCACAATGCACGCGAGCGTGACTTGGAGTCATATCCAGTTATGGATGTGTCTTTTGGAGTTGCTGAAATTAAATCATCAAAGTACTGGTCATGAAATACCGCAAGTTGGATACCAATCTCAGGAATGTCGTACTTGTTGTAGTTAAACAACATGATTCCGTTATGCTCAATCTTTTGATTGATATCTGCATTACGAACTGTATCCCAACCATACTTCGCTTTGTAGTAATTATTCATTACAGTGAAGATGTTGTTCGCAGTAACACGGTCAGTCATGACATCAATAACTTGAATGCTATCTCCATCTGCCTCACGATTACGCTTTAAGTAGTACAACTGTTGGAATAAGTAATCCAAGTCAAGTTTTGCACCTTGATTATCAACTACACGATTTGCGTCACGAAGTTGAGTGTGAAGGCCAAGAGCATTTGATTTATACTCAAGAACACAATCAGAACTGCCTGTGCGAGCACCCTCGGGGTCAACAACAGCAGGGAGATTCATGTAAGTCTCAGGAGTTTGATTCTCATCAATCTTTTGACCGTACCATACTGAACGCATCCATGCTTCGTCAGAAAGTTGACTTGCGCGCTTGTTCTGCTCGGCGAGAGGTTGGTAAACAAAGTTCTGTAAGAACGGATTTGTTTTACCAGTCATAATTGACTCAAGAGTAGCTTTGTACTGGTCATCAACAATGCGAGATTCGCGAGTTGTTTGAAGCCAATTTACAATCAAGTGATTACTTAAATCAGAAGGTTGATTGTGGCACCACTCTTCGTAATCATTAACCGAATTTGCTCCAGTCTGAACTACACCGACTCCGAATTGATAAGCTGCTTTTGCACCTTCACTTAATGCGGCATATGCAGTAGAAGTTATATTTGGCTCAAGAACGAGAGTTGCCTTTGCTTCACCACCAGAAGGAGTAGCATCAACTGCGGAAACAATTTTGTAAACTAAGTCTTTAGCTTTCTTGTCTTCCCCCCATGAGCTTACAATAACAGTAGCACCAGGTAGGAAGTATCTGTCAATTAATGAAAGATTTGACTTCCATGGAGAATCACCAAGGTCAACAGTGCATGACCATGCCCCTGCGTGTAATCCGTTTGTTCCTGCACCAGAAGCAGCTTCTCCACCAGAACCGGCAAAGTAATTACTATTGATTTGGGTTCTTTGTCTTCTTTGGATGTAAGGAAGAATCAAAGACTGTGTTTCAATCTTTTGCTGATTAAGTAATGGTTTGATGTTCGTGATACTCGATCTAATTAAAGAGGAGAATCCTTTTTCTTGAACTCCAAGCATTTTAGCTTCAGCGGCAGATGCAATCACGCGAGCGAGGTCAATTTCCTTATTGGAGAGACCTTCAAACTCAGCAGGAGTCATACCCTTGATGCTGGCGTTAGTAAGTGTACAACCGGTACTGGAGTCTACACTTACGATGCGAGGAAGAAAATCTCCACTAGCATTCAATGCGCCAGGTGCCTTTACTAGACTTCCGTTAGAAGATGTAGCGGGCGTACTCAGTTGCGAGTTATCGAATGGATTTGCCATAATATATTTTTTGTTAATTAAATACCTAACTTATTAGGTCAGATAACTTATATTAACGAAAAGTTATATAAAAATTGGCACAAATCGTTTTTTACATGATTTTTCTACAAAACGTACAAATACTAGTTTACTTTTTTATATTAAAATTAGGTTTTACAACTTAAAACTAAAGACCTAGGGCGGATAAAACAGGGTTCGCTTTTTCCTTACCTTGAGCTTCCTGATTTACATTATGACCCTGTCTTGGTGCTGGCTTAGGTTGCCTTGGGGTCTGCTCAACTGATTGACTTACAGCACCTTGTGACCTTACATATCCAGACTTTCTTAATCTCTCCTCGTTAGCATTGAGTTCATTAGTAATGTAAAGTTTCGCGGAGTCATGGGCCATTGATACAACATCATTATCTGTTAAAGTGTATGATTTGGACTTTTCCTTGGAACTTAATTTTCCGAAGTCCTCCCTGCGAACAAACTTTTTTCCGTCTTTTTCTGGCATAGAATGCTGTAAATTATCCAACCAGGTAGCTAATCTTATGTGCGTATCATTGGTTGGGTCGAACTTTTTCAATCCACTGCTAATTTCATGGAACGCAAACATTGCTCCTTGGTGAAAAGTTGCAACTTTATCAACGATATCAAACTCAATAGGGTTCTGCTCATAAGCAACATCTGAGCCTTTACTATTAATTACTTCTCTCATGCCCTCCGGGATTAAATCTTTGATACTTTCCCTAGTAGCTTCTTTTAGTTTATTAACGGTAGGTTCTACCTTTAAGACTCTTTGCTGTTCTTTCAGTTTTTCAATTTCAGGCGTCAACTCAGATATAGTTTCCTGCTTTGCGCGATTCATCGTTCTTTTTTCAATTACCTTCTCCAGGTCATCCTGAGAGAATTTAGGCTTTTTACGCTGAAGGAAATTTTGATACTCATAGTCTGTTTCATCAAACTTAGCATTCGGGTCTTCGATTAATCGCTCGTCTATATATTTCTTTTGCTCATCAAAGAAATTTAAATATTCCTTAGCTAAACCTTTATGCTCACTGAAGTTCTCTTCTGCAAATTTAGCTAACTGATACCTTTTATCCTGGTCTTCGGTTAGAACTACCTCAGGTTCAGGTTCAGGTTCAGGTTCAGGTTCAACCTTAGGTTCGGGTTGTGGATCAGGTTCGACCTCACTTGGTTCTGGTAGCCCCCCTTCAAATAAATTCTTATCGAACTTTTCAAGATTCCTCGGTTGTTCTTCTTTAACCTCTTCCTTGGATTCCGGTTCAGGTTCTACCTCTGTCGGTTCAGGGGTAGGTTCGTTAATAATATCCGTTAACGCAAGTGGCTCATTAGGGTCAAACCCTTGCCCTACCTCTTGCTCCGCCTCTTGCTCCGCCTCTTGTTCTTGAACTGGCGTAGACTCCTCTGACTCTGCCGCGGCAAAAAGGGAGTCCAGTAATGAATTCCCTACTGTCTTTTCTTCTTGTGGTTCACTTTCACTAGTTACTTCTTCACTCATTTACTATACTGGTTATTGCACATTTTACTGTGGTGGTTGTTGCATTCCTTGAGGGGGAGGAGCAAGTTCTTGCGGAGGCATTCCTGCCTGAAATTGTTGCGGTGGGGGTGGAGCACCTTGTGGTGCTGGTTGAGCTAATGCACCCTTAATTGACTGAACCTCTTGATTCATGCCTTCGAGTATTTGCATGAGTTGAGGAACTTGCTGTTTCAATTGCTCAACAAACTGAGTATTAGCAAGGGACATATCCTCCTGGCTTTCTGTTTCAATATTTAAATCATATGCGGCACCTGAGAGTCTGAATATTTCATTCATTATCTCTAACACTTTTTCAGTTCCCACTGCCTGCATGATTGGTTGAACGGATACTACCTGTTGGAGTAGGCCTGCTAAAGTTTGAGCAGACTGTGTATTTACGGCTCGCTCTGCCCCATCTCTCGATGAAAAGTTATATTCATGGAACAATACTTCAGGCTTACCGATAACTGTTCGTTTTGATTGAGGATTACGGTCTAAATCTCCTTCATCTGCATCTAGCAACCCTGCCCTCTTCACTACATCTTCTGTGTATCTACCAGTCACTGGAACTTTAAATTCCTCGTTACTGCATGAAACTAAATGTTCAAATAGCATCTTCTTAGCCCCACCTCTTAATTCATCTATACCTTCTGATATAAACGAATATATTGCCTGTGTTGTAGTAGCTATCTCCGTTACTTCTGTGGCAGAGATTTCACGAGGTGCTGGTTGCCCCAGTTCCTGTGGCGATAGAATAAGTAGTCGCTCAACTAGATTAAGCAATTGAGTAACTGCAGTCATTGCTTGAGATATCGATGCTGACATCTCTTTTTGAACATCCACCACGGTTATAAAATCCTTCGCATTTAGTCCAAGGTCTGCCATCTTTGATCCGGAATAAAATATCGCATGTTGCTTTGAGTACAATGTACCCTCGCTCATTGAATCCATGATGTAATCTTTGACCTCATCATCTAATGCATCCTGATCGATTGTGAAAATTTTCATCATCGAAATCTTCATATCGTGAAGCATCTTGTTCATGATGTTATTCATCTGGTCCTGAAATGGCATCAACTCATGTGCAACGGATGTATTTACCATTCGTGCGTCATTCTGATTTAAACCACCATAAATAGCAGGAATACTAGGAAGAAACTCTGCATGCAGTACCGTGTTATCACTAGCGACTACCATCTTCATCCAAACATCGTGAGGATAATCACCAATACCTTCTTGCGCGGGATTAACCTTACAAAAATAATTTGTTATAAATATCCCCTTATCTGTGTCCTCTGAGCCGTAAACGCCAACATTTGCAGTCCTGTCGTTCTTCATGGCCCACTCCGCTTTCCTTGTTGGGAAGCGCATAGTCTCAGGCTCTACATAGTAATTAAAAAACTCTTTATAAGAATCGTAAGCACCAAATAAATTACTATTGAAGGATATATCGTCCGTGTTCCAATATCCAGAGTTTTCAGAGATGTCACTAAATTGAATAATGTCCCAATATCCTAACCAACTAGGGCCGTTATCTGTATTAATATCCGCCATTGGAGCAGACTGGTCGTGCATGATTCTAGTCGGGTGTGGCTTAATAAAGTCTACCCCCTCCTTGCATACATAACTACTTACTCCGCTCTCTCTATCCTTATTCACCTTCCACTGAACATCTCTAGTCCATGCCTGTGACGGGAACATAACAACATGACCGTACATAAACATATCCCTAATACCCTGAGCGAATAAATGCCTGTAATTAAATTGATCAGCGATTATCTCAACTCTTTGACTAAGTGCGTCTGCTCTTAGCTTATCAACTGATGATGTACCCCTTGGCTCGTATTTAAAATAAGGAAATAGGTTTGAAAAACGAGATACCTGTGCCGCAACTCTTCGAGTTACATAAGACCTAATAATATCAACAGAAACATCATAAAAGTTCTGAAGGTTAATATTTTTTAATGTACCTTCCTCGTCATACTCACAAAACTGCTCCGAGCATCCCGCATCAGTTAAACCTTGAGCCGCATCTTCAATATCTATTTTACCTTGAGCATACTGAAGCAATGGAATTGATGCCTTGTTTATAGGAAGAGTATCCCACGCTAAATCCACAGACATATAAAGATTACTATGCTTGGCGGAATGAAAAATACCCTGCCTCACCCTTGACTCTATCTGGTCTTCAAATTTTGCTCTTATTCGGAAATTATCGGAGTTTTCATCAGTCTCCGTAAATATCTGCATTAAGCGCTCATGTGTGCATCCGAACTTCTTGAGTATGTCTAAGTTTACCATAAGGCTCCATTATTACATTTGGTATTGTGTCATCGACATAGTCTCCAATTATGGAATGTTCCAAAATTGTAAGTAGAATACATGCCGAAAAATTTATTTTCCTTCTTGATAGTTGCCTTTGGAAAGTCTGAAAAGGTACCCCAATTAAAGCTGCTAGTTCCATTCGATTTATTCGAATAAAACCACATAGTCTTGAGATTCTTCTTTCGTTCCATTTATCCTGAAGGTCTAGTTTTTTATAGTGTATTTCAACTGCAAGTGATGCAGGAGTTTGAAAATCACCCATTTGTCATAGACCGAAGTACGCCACCAGGAATCTCAGACTCTGGCTCTTCATCTTCATCATCCATTTCATTCGCGTCATTCTGGTCGTCAATGTCACCCTTCATGCGCCTAACTTCATCTACAGGAAGCTTAATTGTTCCAGCAATTCTTTCGTCCGTCTTCTCGCTAATAAGAACCTGTACGGTCATCTCAACCGTTTGTCCTTCGCTTACCCCAGAGAAAGCATTTTGTGTTTTTTCATCATCCGTAGTGTCTAGTAGAATTGTGTTCATATTTTAGAATCTAATATATTAGGTCATTAAATCAAGCATTGATTTCTATTATCTCTGATTTTGTTGTCTGTATTGCACCTGGGCCTGCATGGTAATACAGAATCGGGTATGTCATTGCATCATGGGAGTGGACATATTGATTTCTTCTAGGCTTAAATGACTTCATTGGGTCGAAGCTACCACTAGTGTTCTCTGACACTAAACCAAAAAACATCTTCTTTAGGTATGTGCATTTATTGGAAAGTAAAAATTCTTCGTTTTGTAACTTGGAAATAAGTAACCTTATTCTAGTTTCTACCGACCCATTAAACTTGGGTGCCGCTTTTAGCTTTATTGCCTCGAGGTTATACTCCTTGAAGCTCTCAAGTTTTTCCCTAGATATCTCTTCTATATCCCTGACATCGTAAGAACCTGTCTTTGCCCTGTATTGATTAAATGCAGAATTATCCGATATATGAATATACTTAAACTCATGGTCTAGTTTTTGATTCCAGTACTTCATTTTCCTGAACACCTCTACCACTAGTTGCGTGTACGGGATATGTTCCTCGTTGTGTATTATTTCATCAAACACTAACCAGACTGGCTTACCACCCATAACTATGCTTTGCATGAATATCATCGCATTATTAACCGAACCGGGGTCCCACCCGCATATAATTGGAAATTTAGTAGATGGGTGGTATTCAGCTTTACTATGTACTCCCTCCACGAAGTAGGGTTTATAAATTGCGTTACCCGCTGGCCTGTCAATCCATTCCCCTCTAACCATTCGGGCTTCCTCAATCGGGTCATCCGAAATAGCCTCCATAATCCGGTCATAATACCCTGCTGGGAGATTATCTTTATTATCATCAATCTTTAAATGTCTTACAAAGTAATCTTCATTATACTTGCCATCCCTGAGCGGAGTTTTGAAAAACCTTTTATATACCCAATGCGATGGGCCGTCAGGATTGCAAGCTGCAGTGTACTGCATTGGTGAATCAATACCTGGTCTTCTACCTAACTGCTGAACAACAGCATTAAAGTAATCATCTGTGTCTAAATTTGTTAGCTCATCCACAAATACATAACTTGGCTCAAAACCTTTGATTCTATCTTTGATATAAGTACCATATGGCGCAGATACTAAATACACCTGGCTTGTACCACCAAATCTATTAGATACTGCAATATATAAATTCTTCTGTGCATCCTGCCTTTCCCCTGCTACATGCATACCAATTCCATCTTCCCAAAGTGGTAGTATTTCTGTTTTTAATTTATGCCAAACCCCTCCCATTGTAGCCTGAGACTTTATACCTACTATTAATACTGCTAGTGCATTAAAGTTTTCCCATAAATGTCTTACCAATTTATGACCACCCAATATGTAGGTTTTTCCTGTTCCTCTTTCGCCATATGCAAGAATATACAGAGCCGAGGAATCAAACATCTCCTGTTGGGTGGGAGTGAGACTTGGAGTCCAAGGAAGTGACTCTACCTCACCTTCATCTTTTATTGCCTGACCCAGCCTTTCGGCTAATAAATCTTTATCTAGTTTTCCCATTTCTTCTAAAATATTCTAATTTTGTGAGAGGTCCATTTTTACCTAGTAACCATCTTGGAAATACAGGAGGGATATCTTCATACTCCTCAGTGCCTCCATTAATGCAATTTAACCACCTTTCTGGCTTTGGTTCCAAATCTACCTCTTGGTCAACAAGACTTCCCACTTCTTTAATGGCTTTAAATGGAGCCCTTCTCTCATTATATTTTTTTGCTAAATATTTCTTAAGTCCGCTTACTACTTCCTTGCTATTAATTGGATTCTCCTTCGGCATCTTTTTTCATCTGTTGAAGATTCTTGAGTGGTTGGAAGCCTGCTTTCTTCTTAGATTTAGACTGCTCATCGTTATGCATCTTTAACATAATGTTTATTCCTGTAAGCGTCCTATCATACCCTTTGCCTATTTCTGAACTTACTTGGGTTAGGGAACGGATGTACTGAAGTTTCATCTCCGGATCCATTTCTGTGGTTTCTAGTTCCTCTTTAAGTCTCTGTGAGACTTCATAAAGTTGCATATTCTGCTGAATATTTAAGGATTGGTAGCCTTTTAAGGCCTCCACCATTAATAAACCTGTATGCTTTTCAAACTTCTCAAAGGCACGAATTGATTTTATTGTCTCTGCTTTTAACCCAAGACCCTTTAACGCCTTTAAGTATTCCCCTTGTGGCTCGATAGCGGCTACTGCTTCACTTTCAGTCAATGGTCTATCCTCGCTTCTTGTAAGTAGCTCAACCTTATCAGGGATGGGGTCGCCCACTTGAGTGGGGTTATACAATGCCTTTAGTTTATCCGACCGACTTATTATTCTATTAAAGTGATTAAGTGTAACGCCAAGTATTTCGGCTGCTTTAGGCTTAGACATCTTAGCCTTCTTCATGGAAGCACCAACCTCCTCATCGCTAAACTTTTTATCTCTAGGCATCTTTAATTAATTTAACTAATGGCAGGAATGTGGACTCCCAATGTGGATGATGCCTTAAAAATATAAATTGCGGATTACTCCTCATGTATGCCCCTGCTCGATTTCGGTCGGCACTTGAGAATGGGTCAAACCTACAACCATCGCAAAACTGCTTTGCCTCACCTATGGGAACTTCAGACCAATTAGTAAATTTTGATAACTCCCTAACCTTAATAGTCGTTAATCCGCCTGAGCCAATTGCAACCTCCTGATCAGTTAATGCCCTAACCGCCCGACCCCTTGCCTTTACCCTAGCTAAACATCGAACCAAGGGAGGGGGGAAATCATTCAGCTTTTCCCAATTCATCCTTATTTGCCCAGTCTATAGCTTTTTTAACTATTTCCTTCATTTCACCTTTTCGCCTTTTAACTGATACGGTATCTAGGACCATTCTTTGTTTAGTCCCTGCCTTAATTCCAATTATTAGGTAGTCATCCATAAATTCTGACAACTGACCACCGAATGCTTCGTGTATAATTTCTCCTGCTGGTTTATCCATAATTTAAAACTTAAAATAAAAACTTTGTACATGGCAAGCATTTTGACCTAATTTATTAGATCAAAGTCAAACTATCGTTAAAGGGGACTGCCTTTAGCCATTGTGCTAAATCCCTTTACTTATCGGCTCTAGAGGGTGAATATTAAAATACTTTCCTACCTTATTTAATCAAGAAAAGCGTTACGAAGCGTTACGAAAAGGGTTACGAATCCGTATCTATACTAAAATACTTTTTTGCTTCAGCTTTAGATACTTTTTTATTCATGTAGTAAGTTTTAAAGGTATTGTAGTTCATGTGACCCATCGTGTGCATCGTCCACTCTAGTCCATACATCCAGTATCCATACGAGCCGAAACTATGCCTCGCTCCATCACCTGGATATTTAAATCCTAGTCTCTTAACTGCTCTTGACCGACTTTGGTTCATTCCCTTCCATGATGGCATCACGGGGCCACTTTTCTTATCGGGTATCCATGACCACAAATTATCAGGCAATTCCGTAATAAATCGAGAGGGTGTCTTTGAAGCGGGAACGCTAATAGACTCACCATGCTTTATATGAGAGTAATCAAGCTTTTCCATTTCACCCTGCGGTCGCAGTCCGGCAAATAACATAATAGCAAGGGATGGTTTATATTTCTCCCACGAACGGGAATTATTTCGCTCGCCTCCATCTTCGTTGAGTAACAGTTCAGCTTGTTTGGGAGTTAAAATTCCAATCTCTCTTTCTTTCGGGGGCATTCTGAGTGTTTTAATTTCCCATTTGGTTTTCTTGCAGTACCCCATTAAGCCGCACCAATTTAAAAATATTACAAATTGATTCTTATAGGTGTACTTACTTGAAGCTGTTTTCCATGAGGATTGCTCCTCTACCCGTCTTTGAATGTACTGGACATCAATTGAATCAATTTTCTCACCACCAAGTCCCCACTTTAATAAATAATTTAGCCTCGATTCAATGTGGCTCCACCTCGCATCTGGGTATCTACTTTGGTAATTCTCCAAGTACTTTCTTATACCTACCGAAACAGTTGTGTTATATCCATCCGGTTGGTCTTCAAAACTGGACAACCATTCATTCAGCCCACCATCTTTCTCAAATCTTTGAGACTCACCAAAGTCGGAAAAACTTTTTCGCCTACGCTTTCCATGATGCATAACATCAATCACATATTTAGTTTCACCCCTAACCGTTCGCTTATACTTTTTCATAGTGGTGACATGATTTTTGGGGATGGTGACATAAGTGGTGACATAAAATCTGTAAATTTATGAGTAATCGTGATGAACAGTGAAGTAAATAAAAAAGGACTTCTCGATTAAAAGAAGCCCCTTTTTACTTAAGGAAAATGGCTTTATTGTTGCATTTCCTCTGTATTTTAGTAGTGTGTTGGCTTATTGCTTTTGCGATTCGCCACCTTAGCTCAGCTGGTAGAGCACCTCACTTGTAAGGCGATTAACTTCCCCGTCTTTACTGACCCTCAGGGCCTTGGTGACAAGTTGGTGCCAAGTTCCACCCAATTTGGGTCGACTACCCACTTGTCCTTGACCCATGTATTTCCAGTCAATTCGTATAGTCTGCTCGCGAGGTGTTGCCGGGAGTGGACAGCATTAATCATCTCGATGTGATGATTTTTCTCGTTTATCAATAAGGTTGCTAAATTCCTTTTTTGATTATCCTCGTAATGGTAAATCAGAGATACCAACACGAGTACCGCTATGGCAATCAAACTTGCCAATACTGCAATTACTCTTATTTGCCGAGAAAGCGTTTCAGTTTTCTTGGCAATGTCATGTGTTTGCAATATATCCTCTCCATTGACTTTCAGATTTTTCAGGTTCCCAGACAACACGGGAAATTCGAGGATTTGTTCTTCCCCGTCAATGTAGCTGATAGTTGAATTTTGCATATATTTTATTTGTTTTCTATTTTTTGACACAAATCCCAGGCAAAGCGGTCTATTTTTAGAGCAACTTTATTGGGATTTGTTTTTTGTTTTATTAAGGCGAGGTAGTTTTCAATTGCATTCGTTATGAACGAAGCGGAAGATTTTTCGGTCTTAGATAGCAATTGAGTCATTTCCTCATGAAGGTCGGCCCGTAACCTAAAGTTAACGCCGATTTGGGTTGGTTTTATTTTTGTCATATGGTCCTTTTCTTATTGTTGAGGGCAAGATAGGGAGATGAGTTAGGGATACACACTTTGTAACACTACACTTCATTATGTCAACATGTTTTATTTTAAAAAATTAAATTACTTATTTAGTTGCAACACTTGTCACAAGTGCTACAAAAGAACACATGGATAAAACAATTACTAATTCAACACTAATGAAAGGCAGTGAGGTCTTGAAAATGCTTCGACTCGGTGGTACTGCGGGGTACAGGCTTTTAAAGCACTGGGAGAAGGAGAATATTCTCAAACCCATAAGGCTACCTGCATTGAAGTCGCTTCGCTACAGACGAGATGAAGTCGAAGAGATTTGTAGCAATAAGAACCCCGTGAATTGCAATGAATTCAACATACACGAAAAAATATAAAAGAATAATAATATGGATATAAAAAAAATTGGCGAACCAACTCCGCCTAAAAGAATTGGACAAAAACCCGGTAAAGGTGGAAATAAAATGGACTATGTTACTGCGAGATTCTGTATGGACAGACTCGACCAAAGCGTAGGTCCACAGAATTGGAAGAATGAATATAAAGAAATTGGCGGACACCTTATTTGCGGAGTTTCCGTAAAGAGTGATGGTGAATGGGTAACTAAGTGGGATGTTGGTACCGAGTCGAATTTCGAAGCTGAGAAAGGACATTTCAGCGATGCTTTTAAAAGAGCGTGTGTTCATTGGGGCATTGGAAGAGACCTTTATAAAGAACCGACTGAAGCTTTTACGAAACAGGGAGGGGGGACTAAGGTTAAAAAATCTGGTGGGGCAGAAAAAGTAACTGCTCCCTCCCCTGTTTCCGTAGAAACAGTAGAAACAGTAGTGGTGGATTCATGGGAGGAAATTCAAATTCATTTCGGTAGAAATTCAGGCGTCCCTTTGGGTGACCTCAAGCCAAACCAATTAGAATGGTACCAAAGTAAATGGACTTCTAATGACCCCTCGGAAGAAGATAAAATTCTTCGCAAGGCATTAGATAAGAGTATGAAAAAAGGAGGGTCAAAGGATGGATTCGGAGCCTAAGGACGAACGAGAAGGGCTACCATCTGCAAGTGGCATAGAGCAAATGAAGCTATGCCCAGGTAGTTGGAACTATCAAAAGATGTTCCCCTCTAGTGGCGGAAGTGATGCGAATGAAGGTACTATCAGACATGACCTAATTGAACAGGTCATAAGAGGTGACATAACCTTGGATTCTATTGAGGACGACCAACAACATGAATGTACTAAAAGGGCATTAATGTTACTTGAAAAAGTTGAACTTGAAGCAGGAGTTTCAAATCATTCCAACCAATGGTTGGAAAAAAGACTTTGGTTGAATCAAAATGAAGATAAGGTTTATTCCGCTAAGTACGACCTTTTGCGGGAGTATGAGGGTGGCATATACCTTCTAGTGGACTGGAAAACTCTTTATGGTGACCATACCCCTGCCCCTGATAATATTCAGTTACTCGCGCAAGCTTTGGCAGTTTATAGAAATAGTGAAGGGATGAAGAAAATGTACTGCTCATTGGTGGAGCCGTTTCCCTCCCCTTCTTTTAGCTTAGTTGAGTATTCTACTGAAAGGTTGGAACAATTAGAAAGTCTAGTAACAACTATTGTTTCTGAGGCTAATAAGGAAACTGCGGAAAAAGTTGTCGGCTTGAAGCAGTGCAAGTTCTGCAATGGTTTAGCTCATTGCGCAGATGTTGCCGGCACAATTCAAGAAGAGGCACATTTGGGTGCTGACTATCGATTTCATCCAGATGATACTCACTTAGGGTGGGCATTAGAAATTGCCGTTCTTGCAGAAAAATGGGCAAGTGCAGTTAAGTCTAGGGCTAAGGAAGAGCTTGGTAATGGTGAAGAAGTGGAAGGTTGGAAACTTCGCTCGAGTGGAAAAGTGAAGTCAATAAGTGACGCCAACCTTTGCGCTGAGAGAATCATGGACACCAACCTACTTAAATGGGAGGACCTACTGACGACTACTAGCATTTCTATTTCTAAGCTCGTTAAGGTTTGGATGGAAAAGAGAAATGAAAGTGGTGCCACATTGAAAAGAAAAGATGCAGTAGAAGAATTGGAACAAATCCTTGAAGGGATAATCACCGAAAAGCCGAAAGCGGAGGCGCTAGTAAGAGCGAAATGAGCGATGGAAAAGGGAGAAATAATAAACTTCAAGATAGCAAAACGGATTCCAAGTCTAAATCAACTCCTGAGGTGGGGTCCATGGGAAAGGCTAAAGGAGAAAAAGGAGATGAACCTAGTGGTCGCCCTCGCCATCATGTCCGAATTAAAAGCTTTAGAGTCAGGCTCCTCGACGTCGACAACCTCTATGGGGGGTGTAAGCATCTCATCGATTCGCTCAGGCTCACAGGCATTATCCCTGATGATGACCCAGCGTCCATCACCCTCGAAGTCTCGCAAGAGAAAATCAAAGGGTACTCGAACGAAGTCACGGAAGTGGAGGTAAAATGTGTCTAATCGAAACAGACTCAACCTCCGAACTAGTGACGAAATCATCACTAGAATCGAGGCTTTGGCGCACCTTTCGGGTGAGTCGAAAAATAGTGTGGCAAATGTTTTACTTGCCATTCAATTGGGTGGCACCACATGTGGCACCACATTTGAAAATGATAAAGTGGGTGAGAATCATGAGGAAAGCGAGACTACTACTATGGTTGAGCATAATTCCACTGATAATTCTGAAAAGGAAAGTGGTGCCACATTGGAACCTAAAAGCAAAAGGGTTCCCTCTCCCCCCACTCCCCCCTCTCCTTCCCAAAAAGAAAAACCCCCTAAAGGGGTCAAAAAGAAAAAAGTTTCCTCTCAGGACATTGGGGAAAACAGGAAGCCGAAGGATTTCGCCGAATGCTTGGAGTATTTCAAGCAACGACGCATTCCCAACCCTCAGCGAAAAGCTGAACAATTCTTTGCCCACTACGAAGCAAACGGTTGGAAGCAAGGACGAACCCCTCTCGCAAAATGGGGTTATGCCCTCAACAAATGGATTGGAAACAACCCCGAGTGGAGGCCTGAGAAAGAGGATGAAGTCAAAGGTGGAGAAAGCTTAGAAGCGGTACTCAAGTGGATGGAGAAGAAGCACCCCGAGTGGTTCGAAAAGCATAAAGACGCAAAAACAATTAACGAAATAGACGGATATTATTTAGATGAATTTAGAAATTAAAAATTACGACACGGACATCGAAGCAGGGTTGCTTGGGTGCATTGGAAAAAGAACAGAAAATTGGGCAGACGCTCTCGAACGTGGATTCTCGCCAGAATGGTTTATGGATCCGCTCCATCAGCAAATTGCAAAGCAAATGCTTTCCGAGGACCAAAAAGGTAGAGAGGTGGATGATATTTCAATCGCCTTCTCCATGCCAGAAGAGGTTAGGACTGAGGTTATTGAGGCATTCGATCGGGTTGAAACAACGGCACATTTCAGCAAATTTCTCGAAGACACAGAAGGTTTGTGGCTCAAGAGGCAAGCAATTGAGGCATGTCATGGAATTATCCAAATGGCGTCCGAAAGAGGGAGCCGTGCGGTTGATGTTGTTGAGCAAGGTGGGAGTGAATTTTCAAAGCTTTCCCTCAAGGAAAAATCCAAGCTAAAAACGGGTGCTGAAGTTGTTGACTCAGCGTGGGAAGGTATTCTCGAACGGCAGAAAGTTGGCGGAATTAATGGAATACCGAGCGGTATTCGCTCACTTGACAAAATGACATGTGGTTGGCAAAAAAACGACCTAATCACCCTTGCGGCACGGACATCCGTGGGTAAGACCGCATTTTCAATTGAAATGGCATTGGGGGCTTTGCGGGCAGGAAAGACGGTACAATTCTTTTCACTCGAAATGGTCAATGAGTCAGTGATGGAAAGAATGCTCGCAAATGTCTCAGGAGTACCCGTTCGGGTCATGGTGGATAAGGTGATGACCCAAGGTCAAATTGATGCCGTTGAGAAAGCAAAAGATTTTCTTCGGAAAGCTCCACTCTACATGGAAGATGCAGGAGATATGTCAGTTGCTACAATTCGAGCGAAAGCACGGAAATTGGCAAGAACAGGTTTGGATATGGTAATTGTCGATTATTGCCAAATAGTTCGCCCCGAAGACAGAAAAGCACCAAGAGAACAGCAAGTTGCCGGAATTACATGGGGTTTAAAAGCGTTAGCAAAAGAATTAAAAATTCCAGTCATAATGTTGTCACAAGTTAACCGGAATGCAGATCAAACAAATGCCTGCCCTCGGGTTTCCGACTTAGCAGACTCAGACCGAGTGGGAAGAGATGCCGATATCGTTCTCATGCTATGGAAAAAGGAGGGTAAAGGTGGAGATGAAAACACCTATATCGAGCTCGCCAAGCAAAGGAATGGAAGATTGGGGCCAATAGAGGTCGAATTTAAGGCATCTATACAGAAATTTATTGAGAGGACTAAACCCTCTCTTAACTAAGAACAAACAAAAATACTATGAATCTAAGTAAGTGGACAAAGATAGGTCGGTTGGTTGCTGACCCAGAGACAAAAAAGACGGAAAACGGACAGTTGACCAAGGTACGAATTGCGGTAAATCGCAAGGTTGGTGGAGAAGACCAAGCGTCTTTTTATGAACTCGAAGGATGGGATAAAGTAGCAGAACGCCTCGCAACATTGAAGA
>Ga0206682_10000634_pt1 | contig 37560 bp, 28 predicted proteins | sample M240m12015metaG_FD_155444 | JGI IMG/M metagenome (GOLD analysis project Ga0206682, IMG submission 155444) | Ammonia-oxidizing marine archaeal communities from Monterey Bay, California, United States - M2 40m 12015 | ecosystem: Environmental > Aquatic > Marine > Intertidal zone | place: USA...
CGCACGCCGGATTAACAGCCATCATTGAGATGTGTTGGCAACAAGACGCAAGCAATCGGCCGTCATTCGAACGTGTTCGTGAATCGATGGAAACCATGGTTCCGGACATTCTCAAAGAGGAAGAGACGAAACTCGCAGAACAACGTGAGAACCCAAGTTTTCAAGCGAAGACGCTCCAAAATTTATCGAGTACGCTCGCCGATTGGTCGAAAAAGATGTCCGATTTAGCTTCGTAGTGCGATTAACAAAGTTTGGTTTCCACACAAAACCACTTCCCTGCGCGCGTCAAACAGCGACGGACATGCGTCGTCGACACAAACTTATAATATCCCATGTGATTGCGACACTCATGCTTAATTGTAGGGGAACGGTGCTCGCCGCGGACGTTCGAACTCGAGACGAAACCGACGCCATCGTCGGTGCGCGAGGCGCAATGTCGAGCCGCATCATAGGTGGAGTCATACCTGACTCTCCGTTATCAAAATACGCGCATGTTGTGGCTATTTTTGTTCAATCTGGGATGAGCGAGTACTTTCGTTGCGGTGGAACGCTCATCTCCAACGTGCACGTCATGTCTGCCGCGCACTGTTTCTTTGACCGCGCCGGCGTGTCGAACGTTGGAGCGTATTCATCGGTGGTCGTCAGATTCGGCGCACACGCCGACGTGAATGCGGGTGCGATGACGGCGAGCGTTGTCCGCATAGATGGACATCCTGAGTTCAGTGATATTACCTGGGACAACGACGTTTCAGTCCTCACGCTTTCGTCTCCCGTCGACGTCGCATCGTACCCGCCCGTTGTACTAGCTTGGAATCCGGCCGACATCAACGTCGGCCAGATCGCACACGTCGTCGGTTGGGGCACTCGAGACGATAACATGTTAAGCAAAGTGATGATGGAAGGTACGGTGCCCATTGTGTCACACGCGCAGTGCACCGCCGCCGGCAGTTACGCACCAAGTGAAATTCTGCCTTCGATGGTCTGCGCCGGTTACGCCCAAGGCGGCGTCGACGCGTGCCAGGGAGATTCCGGCGGTCCGTTGATTCAGAATTCAAAGCAAATCGGGATCGTCAGTTGGGGCGAAGGATGCGCGCTCCCACAAAAGTACGGCGTGTACTTCGCCGTGCGCGCCGCGCAAGGCTTTCTGGCTCTCGCCACGGATTCGTCGGTGTATCAATTTTCGCCTTCCGACGACCAAGCATCGCCACCGCCATCGCCGACGCCGACGCCGACCCCGCAATTTCCCATTTTCAGTGGACTCTTCGCCTGGCTCTCGGCGTGAATAACTAAACTAGAGAAATAATTTTGTCGTCGCGTCGCCACCGCTGGGCGGCGCACCGCGCCACCGCTGGGCGCTGGTCCGCCCGCGCGTCACCGCACACCCCGACGCTCGCGTCGACCGCCCGTCCACGGATCGCCGGTCGGTACATGCGCGTCGCCCGCGCCGTCGCTCGCATCAGCGTCGTCGTACGCCCCCCCGCGCGACAAACAGCGCGACGACACGCGGTGCCCGCGACTCGTCCACGCGCGACGAATTTCTTCTTCAACGCCTCGCGAGGCGTCGCCGCGAGCGCCGCGATGGGGAACGACGACGTCACGGTGACGTTTAGTCACAACTGAGGTGCGTCGGCGCGTCACGACGGACGAAGGCTCGAGACGAGGGGAAAGATGGGCGACGCGTGGGTTTTGAGACTGACTGAACGACGCTCGACGCGCAGACGGAGGGATGCAAGAATTCGAAGCCGCGAAGTCGGCGATTCTTAAGGTGAAACCCAGCGCGAATGTGATCGCGAATCGCGTGGACGCGTATCCGATCACCGTCAGGGTAAGCGTGGGCGAACGCGAAGTGTGGAGCGGGAGACAACAGCTGTTGTTCCGGAAAAATGGAAGACCGGCGATGAAGGATATCGAGGAAGCGATGCGAAAGCTCGGTTGATGCCGGGATGAGATTCCGCGAGATAGGTGTGAAGGCGGCGCGCGACGGGGCGAAGGTGATGACGAAGGATTCAACAAACTTGCTCTACGAGCGGGGAGAATTCTTTTGATGATGCTCGTTTCTTCGCGCGATACCGCGCTTTGCGTCTGGTTATGATTTTTACTGTACCGGTACTATTGTAAGAGTACTCCGTTAGACCATATTTATTACTCAACGATGAAGCGTTATACCGAGACGCTCGCGCGGTGCCTTCTCGAACGAAAACACGCGCATCGCGGCTACGAAGAATGTGAATAATGCCAAATGTACGACATCGGTATTAAAAAATCGCTCTAACGCGCGCTCGCACTTACACTCCCGTTACCTTGCCCTGAATGGAGTCTTCATCGGGCAAATCCTCGAACAGCTTCATCCAGTTCGGAATCCCAGCTCCAGACTTCCAAATCGTACCGTTCTTCGCCACGCCGAAGAAGACGTCGCGAACCGTTGGATCAAAACCGGACGATTCGATTTGATTGATGATCCAGCGCTTCCAAGCTCCATTGTCCACAGGCATGAGCTTCAGCTTCTTGTCACCGCCGAGCAGCGCAGCCGCCGCACTAGCGGTGAGCTCGGTGGTCTTTGAAGTCTTCGCTTTGCGTCTTCGCTGACCAAACGGCAACTCGTCTCCGGATTCTTCGCCGCTCTCGTCCATGGCCACCGGCAAGATGACAATCTTATTCTTCGTCAACTTTTCCTTGAACCTCTCCAAACTTTCGAGGGTTTTTGTGATATGCTCTTCGCTCCCCGCGACGATGAAGACGCGATACGATCCGCGCAAGCGCGAAAACAACACATTCTTATCGCCGTCGCCGAGCGTCACGCCCAAGCGCCCCAACTCTTCCTCGCGCTCAACTTTCTGAATGATTTTCTCGCGCCCTTGAAGTTCACCGCGCAATAACACCGAGAACGCGAGGAGCCCGACGGTATTGATTCCTAAATTCGTCACCGTCTCGGTCAAATCGGGCGCGCCCTCGCCCCCCTGCACCGCCTTGATCAGACGCGTGCCGATGATGAACAAACCCAAACCCGCCCCCGCGGCTAATCCTCCGAATAAATAAAGCTTGAAGAATCGAAACGGTTCTTGCGCCTCCGCGCGCAAATTCACCATCGTCGACGCGCCTCGACCTCCCTTCACCGCCGCCGCGACTTCTCCGTACTGCGTCGACGCTCGAAACGCGTCCAAATCCGGGTCGCTCGTCAGCACCTTGAACTTCAAATTATGCACGTTCACCGCCGCGATGAGATCGTCCTTCGCCTCGTCGTACATGTTCATCTTGACGTATCCACACGCTCGATTATAACTCGCCGCCCTGGCCTCGTCTTCGTTCGGTTTCATCTCCAGCGCTCGCGTGAACGCCCGCGTCGCCGCCTCGTGTTCGCCCCTCTCGAACAATCGCAGTCCCTCGTTCACCGCCGTCGCCGCGTCCGCGTACGACGCGCGCGTCGTCGTCGACGACGATTCGTCCGACGCGCGCGTTCGAGTCGCCGTTCGCACGCTCCCCGCGCGTCGTCGTCGCCTCGCGCCCGCGTCGTCCATCGTCGTCGTCGTCATCGTCGTCGTCGTCGTCGTCGTCGTCCCGCGCGTCGCGCCGGCGCGTCCCGCGTCGCGCGACGTCGCGCGCGCGCGTCGCCCCGCGCGCGTCGCGACGACCCGCGGCGCGCTCGCGCGGACGCGCGCCGTCGACATCGCGCGCGACGGGCGACGCGATAAGGCGCGGTGTGACGCCGATGGACGGCGATTTCGTCTTCGTATGGGCAAACAGTGTGATTCCTAAACCCCAGGACGTCCTTCGACCGCGGACGCGCCGTCGCCGACAGCGCGCGACGCGCCGCAGGTGGCGACGCGCGCGAACGCGTCGGCGCGAGGACGCGCGCGATGGCGGCGCGAGCGACGCGCGCGCGACCGGGACGCGCGGTCGAGCGCGCGAGACGCGACGACGCGCGGAAAGGATGGCGAGGCAGAGGACGCGCGCGGGGCGCGACGAGGACGAAGACGACGACGACGACGACGACGACGGAGACGAGCGAGGAAGAGGAAGCGACGTGGACGCGAGCGAAAATCGCGGTGCGACGACGGATCGAGGGCGCGGACGAAGACGTGTACGCGAACGCGCTGGCGAGCGAGGAGGCGACGACGCGGGACGACGACGAGACGCGAGCGACGACGTCGACGTCGAGCGCGACGCACGCGATGGATGTGTTGGCGTTCAGACGTCTGAGCGCGATGATGAATACGTTTGAGAAGAATGTGGAGACGCACGGGATCGCGAGACAGGTGGTGGTGATCACGGCTGGGGCGGATACGCGGGCGTTTCGATTGCCGTTTCCGAGCGGAACGGCGATTTTCGAGTGCGCGGACGGGACGGTGCACACGAAAGCGGCAGCCGTGATGAAGAAAGTTGGGGCGAAACCTTCGAAGGGGTGCTCGCACAGGCGCGTGCCGGTGGATGCGACCGCGACAGACGCGGCTTATGGTGATTTAGAGGAACGTTTGGAACGCGCGGGATACCGCCCAGACGTGCGCTCGTTGTGGTTGGTGCAAGACGTACACGCGTGGGATCACTCGCGGTTGTCGAATTTCATCACCGAAAGTGCGGATTTGATGACAACCGGGAGCGAACTCATCATAGACGCCAGCGCGTTGACGTCGACGGACGACATCATTCGTCGAGAATTTGCGTCAAACGGCGTCATGCCCGAAGTCGTGCGCATCCCCGCCGACGAAGGTCGAGAGCCCATTCGTTTAGTCTTAGGATGCGCCCAGCGAGTGTCGCTGAAGGAGTCGGAGTATTATCGTGAGCAATTGCGCGCCGCCGAGGACGAGGCTGACGAAGACGGCTTTGAGGACTGATCAGCTTTTCACGAGCTTCATTAATGTACAACACGAAATTTGATTACAACTTTGACTTCTTCCCGTCCTTTTCCTTCTTCTCCTTCTTCTCTTTCTTCTCTTTCTTCGCCTTCTTCGCCTTCTTCTCTTTCTTAAATTCATGCGTTTTACGCTTTTTGTCTTTCACCTCAGCCTCTGGCGCGTCTTCGTCCGCTTCGGAATCCTCGAAGACCACTTTTTTGCCTTGCGAGTCGCCGCCGCCTTGCTCCATCCAATCGATCGCCGTGTGATCGCTCGTGGAGTCGAGTGGTGAACTTATAGCTTCAGTTTCGATCAAATCATCTAGCCCTCTCGGATCAGATGCATTTTGAGCGCCGATACCCTTCTCCCGAAGCACTCGAAGCGTCTTTTGCATGTCAAATTCAGCTTCTCGTTGCGCTTTGCGCGCGGGCTGCAGCGCGAGCGGACTGTGCATCTCTTTCGCCTTTTCGCGCGATCCAACCACCATTCGTGATGAACGACTGAGCATTTTTTGCTCAAATATCGGTAGAGCAAAGTCAAATCCAGAGTTTGGGCCGTGCTTTCGTACTCCATCAACCAAGGTGTCGGCAAGAAGGACGGCGTCACTCATGGCTTGATTCGCACCTTGCGCCTTGAATGGAGTCATCGGGTGAGCGGCGTCACCAATCAACGTGACGCGACGCTTTGATTCATCAGTAGGGCGGAGTAATACCGGATCGAGCAATTCCCTGTCGTACACTGGGTAGCCCGACATACAATCCAGCGGCGTGTTGCGAAGCAAATCTGGAACAGGGTCATGCCACTGCGCACAACGCCGAACTATTTCCTCCTTTAGCGTCGTCGCATCTTTCGTGTATTGACGCGCTGTTTCTTCAGAGCATGGAAAAGATAGCTGCCACATAGTCGAAGTAGTCGTGAAGGGCATGGCATACAACCGTGTGGCGCCGTCGACCGTCTCAAAAATACGTCGATGCGCGAGCGGTACGTTCATTATCTTCTCATCCACGATTCCTAGCACGACACACAATCCAACATAGTTCAGACGATCTCCTGGGAGGTCTAAATGACGTCGCACGGTTGAGAATATCCCGTCCGACCCCACGAGTAGAGCTCCATCGAGCTCGGTACCATCCGTTAACGCGACGGAGACTCCATTTTCGCGAGCCACAAAGCTCTTGAGCTTGCTATTCCAGCGAATAGTTCCCGGTTGCACAGCTTCGATGATGCGAGATCGAAGCACTTGACGGGGTATATGAATGAATCGTCCAGAATTTTGCACCTCGCGACGTTCACGCGACTTTGCTCCAAAAGCCTCTCCGAAAAATCCAATAATGTGCCCCTCTGCGTCAAAGGTGTAATGTGACGTCGAAGGAGCATCGTCTTGAGATATGTCAACGCCCATGGCTTGTATAGCGTCTTGGGCTTGCACAGTGAGCCCATATCCTTGAGCGCGCGCGTCAAAGCTTTCATCTGACTCCAACACGATGACATCGAATCCTTTGCTCTGCAATGCCACGGCTGCCGCCGCGCCTCCTATGCCCCCACCAGCGATTATAACTCGTCCACATTTCGAAACGTCGACGGGAGGACCGTATTTTTCATTGTTCGCGCCGTGTCGTTGCTGCTTGAGATGCTTCACCACACTATGCTGTCCAGCCGTCGTAAACGCCCACTCCAAATTGTTCAACTCTTCATCACTGAACTCATCCATGAGTCTCTTCACTGATCGAGCCAGCGCGGTAAACAACGCATCGTTTACTTGTCCGGAGTTTGCAAACGTCCAAGCGACGTTAACCAGATCTTGAGCGTTGAAATTATCCGCTTGGTGCTCGGCCGCGGATGCCAATGCGACAAAGAGAGCCTCGCTGAGTTGGCTTGCTTGGTCAAACGTCCAAACTATGTTGGCGATATTCGGCGCATCTAAGTCGTTCAGTCGATGATCCAATATCGATTTTCGCGCTGCAACAAAAAGTTTGGCATCATATCGACCGAGTTTTGCAAACGCCCACGTGGTATTCACGAGGTCTTGGGTGTTGAAATCAGCCAAGCACCGTTCTGACAGGCTCGCCAACGAAGTGAATAACTTTTCGTCGTGATGACACGCCTTCCCGAAAGCCCAGGCAGTATTGGCAATATCCTGAGAATTAAACTCACTCGCATTCGCGGTCATTCTGCGCTCGATAGAACGACCGAACTTGGAAAAAAGTTCGGCGTCCAGATGCCCACATTTGGAAAAAGACCAAACCGTGTTCGTCAAGCCTTGCGCGTTCAAGGCGCTCAGGTGCCGCTCTGCGTGCTTGGCGAGCGTCGTAAACAATTTTGCGTCGTATTGTCCCGCCTTAGCGAACGCGTAGATGAGATTTGAAAAGTCTTGCGCGTTGAAATCATCCAAGCGTTCTTGCGCCTTCTGCGACATTGCGCGAAACAAACCAACGTCGACAAAGCCCGACTTTGCGAATCCCCAAGCCGTGTTCGACAAACCTTGCGTGTTGAACTCCCCCAAACGTCTCTCCACACACCGCGCCAGAGCTTTAAACAGCCTCGCGTCGGCGTGTCCCACCGAGGCGAACGCCCAGCACGTATTCGTGAGCTCTTGCGAATTAAATCGCTCCGCGTGTCGCTCCGCCATCCTCGCCAACGCGCTAAACAATCGTTCACACTTGTAATCCGCCTTGGCGAACGCCCACGCAATGTTCGCCAACTCTTGCCCTCGATCGATCCCTCCCAAGTGTCGCTCTATCGCCTTCGCGAGCGCGGCGAACAACTCCTCGCTCCCTCCTCCCTTGGCCGCGCCGTGCGCCACGTTCGCCAGCTCCCGTCCCCCCATCTTCGATCGCTCATCCCTCACGAATTCGATCGTGTGCGCGATCAATCGTTCGTGCGCATCATTCATCCCGTCCCCATCGCTCGAGCTCGCCCGTTCACCGTCGCATCGCATCCGTCCGACGCTCGTCCACACCGCCGACAGGTGAATGTGATTCATCCGTCCCGCGCTCTCGTCTCGCAGCGCGTACACCTCGCGCAACGATCGCGCGTTCTTCACGTTCGCCGTCAGCAACGCCGGCGAGGGCGCGTTCCCGCGTCTCGCTCCTCCGCTCCCCCCCGTCGTCGTTCCCATCGTCGTCATCGCGTTCGTTTTCCTCGCCGCCGGCGCCGGCGTCGCGCCCAGTCCGCACGCCGCCCGCGCGTCCGCGCGCGACATCCCTCCGACCTCGAGCGCGCGCGCGCGCGCCTTCGCGCGCTCCTTCTTCCCCATCTTCTTTTTCTTCGCCGTCGCCGTCGCCGTCGCGTCGCCGTCGCCGTCGCCGTCGCCCATCGTCGCCACTGCGCGTCGCGCACTGCGCGTTCGGCGTCATGGCGCCGGGCGTCGAGATGGTGCGCGTCGAGCGCGCCGAGCGCGCGTACGATCGAGAGAAAGCGCTCGGTCGAGACGCCGCGAGCGTGTTCCCGTCGCTCGCGCGCGACGGCGACGGCGCCGCCGACGGAGACGCGCGAAAAGACGACGACGACGCGACGCGCAAAAAGTTTGTCACCGAGAGCGAGCTCGAACGACTTCGCGCGCTCGGCGGGAGCGACGGCGGGGACGCGAGCGGCGCGAGCGACGCGCGAAACGACGACGCGAACGCGGGTAAACCGCTGTATCAAATCCTGGCCGAGCGCCGGGAAGAGAAAGATCGCGAGTTTCAAGAGCAGTGGGCGTCGATGAAGGTTGGGAAGAATAAACCGCTGGACGAGGAGGAGGTGGAATTTTTAGATGAAATCGAGAGCGAACGACGGGCGGCGGAGACGAAGAGGAAGCGCGAGGAAGACGGTGAGTTAGAGGCGTTTAAACGGGCGCAGCGAGGGGACGATCAGGGAGGGATGACGACGACGAAGGGCGACGGAGAGACGGCGACGACGAGCGCGCCGGCGGCGGTGGTGGCGAGGAAGCGACCGTCCGCGGGCGTGCGAGCGAAACCGAAGACGGCGATCGCGAGCGAGACGAAGGAGACGGACGATGCGAGCGAGGGGCTCGGCGGTCTTTTGGGCGATTACGGCTCCGATTCGGACGACGACATCGCGGACTCGTAGTTCGGCGGCGCAAAGGCGGCGCGTCGAATTCGCTTCATGTTATTTTGATGAACCAATCAAGCCTCATTCGCGCGCGCGCGTCGTCGTCAGCGTCGTCGACGTCGCGAAGACATGATCGCGTCCTCGCTTGGCGTCGCCCGAACGTCGTTCGAGCCGCGTCAGAGCGCCGCGGAACGACGAATACGACGCGTTTCTGCGCACCAGTCCACAACCCCCGAAGGCGTTCGCGAATGCGTCGTCGTGCGACGCCACCGCGGGCGTTCGAGCTCGCGTTGCGTCGCGCGCGCGGTGCATTACGCATGTGATGACGCCACGCCGTCGTGCGTCGCGCGCGATGCGCACGCGCGCGGACGAAATGGTGCGAGATACGATCCACTCAGGTTGTTGCTTCGGGACGGGACGTCCACGCGCGAGACGACGCGGCGACGGGTGCGATGTGTGCGATGCGGCGCCGCGGGCGAGAGTCGCGAAAAGAATGAGATGGTAGCGTCGAGCTGTGGGAAAGCGGACGAACGCGTGCGAGGGAAGGTGCGGCGAGCGTTGCTCGCGAGCGCGGCGAGCGCGGGCGGGTTCGCGGGACGCGCGGGAGCGTTATCGGGAGACGGCGGTTCTGGAGGCGCGGTGGGCGATGGTGGTGGGGGCGACGACGGTGGTTCGTTCGGTTCAAGTGGAGATAAACCCATATTTGCGTCCAGTGGTCGAAGTGGAGATGGAATTTTGGAGGAAGTGGTGATGCTTGACGTGCACGGCATGCACTGCGGCGGATGCGCGGCGAGCGTGCGGAAAATCTTGGAGGGCGATGACGCCGTGCGAAGCGCGTCGGTGAATTTGGCCAATGAGTCCGCCATGGTACGCATTAATTTAGCGATGGGCAAGCTTGAGGGAGGTGAATTTGAAAATGCCGTGAAGGAGGCGGCAAAGAGTGTCGGCACCAAGTTGGCTGAGCTCGTCACCGCCGCAGGGTTCCCGACGTCTCTGCGCGACGCTGGTGGAGTCGCTGTTGCGGGAGTTACGGGTGCCGAGGCGACGAAACTAAAGAGAGACGAACGTTTGCGACGGATTAAAGAAAGCACGCAGCGCGTGATCGTGGCTTGGGCTCTCGCGAGCGCGTGCTTGTTGGGACACGTTTCACATTTTTTCCACGCGAGCGCGCCGTGGCTCAGAGTCTTGCACAGTAATCCCGTTCACATCACGCTCTCGCTCTTTGCCATGGCAGGACCAGGGCGTCAGATTTTGATTGATGGCTGGCAAAGTTTGCGACGAGGAGGTCCGAATATGAACACGTTGGTATCCCTCGGAGCCATGGCATCTTTTTCGATGAGCACGGCGGCCATGATGCTCCCAGGCTTAGGTTGGCCCACGTTCTTCGAGGAGCCCGTCATGTTACTAGCATTCGTACTTCTTGGGAGAGCAGTCGAGGAACGTGCCAAGCTTCAAGCAACGAGTGATATGTCTGCGCTACTGAATCTAGTGCCAGAGACCGCTCGCTTGGTGTCATCGACTTCCACGGCAAACGGAGATGAGCCATACTATCGTACAGTTCCGACGTCTGTCATCGAAGTAAAGGATAAAATCATCGTTTTACCTGGAGATAGAATTCCCATCGATGGCACGGTAGTGAGTGGATGCAGTACGGTGGATGAAGCCGCCATCACTGGCGAGCCAATCCCTCGGCCGAAAAAAGCCGGCGACACGGTAGCGGCGGGAACAGTGAACTGTGATGGCGTTTTGACGATTGAAGTCGTGTCTTCAGGAGAAGAAACGCAAGTAGCTGGTATCGTTCGCATGGTGGAGTCAGCGCAACAACGCGAAGCGCCAGTGCAGCGACTTGCAGATCAAGTCTCTGGCAAGTTTGTGTACGGTGTGATGGCAGCGAGCGCGGCGACGTTCACGTTTTGGAGCACCGTCGGCACGAAAGTCTTCCCCGGTGTTCTTGCGACAGCTGCTTCGGCAACTAATGCACCAATTTTGATTGCACTTCAAATGACGGCGTCAGTCTTAGTCGTTGCGTGCCCGTGTGCTCTTGGTTTGGCGACGCCGACGGCGGTACTCGTCGGCACGGCGCTCGGCGCCCGCCATGGCCTTCTCATTCGCGGTGGAGACATCTTAGAAAAAGCCAACAATTTAGACACCGTTATTTTCGACAAAACTGGAACGTTGACTATTGGTAAACCAGTATTGACGGAAACGCGCACAAGCGGGGGCTTTAGCGACGCTGAAATCATCGCTCTTGCGGGAGCGGTCGAGCGAAACTGTCGCCACCCGTTGGCGTTAGCCATCACCGAAGCGGCTGATAAGCAAGGAATTCCCCGGCATTCAGTTGATGAAGGAACGTTCAAGCAGGAGCCCGGCGCTGGAGCGAGTGCTGTGGTGAATAAGAAGCTGGTTTCCGTCGGCACAACCTTCTACATTCAAGGCAACAATACCGTGCCGATGGAGCTGATCAATGCCGTGGACAACCCAGGTCGCACGCCGGTGTACGTCGGAATCGATGGCAAAATCGTGGGTGTTTTAGAGATGCAAGACGAAATTCGTAAGGACGCGGCCGAAACCATCAAGCGACTTCATGCGAAGAATATACAAACTATCATGATTTCGGGCGACAGGCTTGAAACGGCCCAAGCAGTAGGCAAACTCGTGGGCATCGATGAAAAGTACGTATACGGGGATGTACGACCCGAGGGAAAAGCTGAACTCGTACAAGACTTTCAGTCGAAGGGCAAATGCGTCGCAATGGTCGGTGATGGTATCAACGACGCCGCAGCTTTGGCACAGGCAGACATCGGCATCGCCATGGCGGGCGGCGTCGGCGCCGCAAGCGAAGTCGCTTCCATCGTCTTGCTCGGCGATAGATTACCGCAAGTCGGCGATGCGATCGACTTGAGCAGAGCAACGTTTAACAAAATTAAGCAGAATCTGTGTTGGGCTTTCGGGTACAACCTGATCGGTATTCCGATAGCCGCTGGCGCTTTATTGCCAGCATATGGATTGTCGCTCACGCCATCCGTGGCGGGCGCCATCATGGGATTTTCATCCCTTGGTGTCATGGGGAACTCTTTACTTTTGAAACTAAAAGGTCGAGAGCTTTCGAAGGCCGAGGAAGATGATTAAGACAAGTAGAACTCTTAGGATACTGTTGTAGCAGCAATCAATTGAAATTATTTCTAAGTTGGTGAGCAAACTCCACTACTTTTGCGCTTGAGCGAAGAACTCCTTTCCGCGATCTTCGATCTCCTTCAAGTATTCCGCCTGCACGCGCTGCGCGTACGATCCGTTCGGAAGATTCAGCACCACACCCTCCATGCGTCGCTGCAGATCCTTCGCGAACGCCGTCTCGTTGTAGCCTTCATTGGAAATTTCGGCAAAGCTTGTCGGCCACGCCTCGGCATTGGAGCGAATCACCTTGTCGAGCGCGGAAGACTTCTCATCCAGCTCGCGCGCGGCGTACAATTGCAACAATCTTTGCAAAATATGCACCATACCATCGAGTCCGTTCTCGTCAGACTTACGAATCCACGCGTAGAGCGTGTTCAACGTGCGCTCATCCACCGTCACCGCTTGGAGCTCATTGCGCATGCGCTCCAACGCGTCGGCTCGCAGAGGCACGTCGAATTCCCCCGAAGACGGGTCCGCGGCCGCCCCGACGACTCTTTGCAAGCTCTCGCTCGCCTCCTCCATCGTGCTCTCGGTCTTCTCAACCATAGCCTCGATGAGTTTCATGCACTTGGTCGCCGTGTCCATGATTTTCGTCTTCGTCGCGCTCTCCGTCGCCGTGTCGCTCCTCGACGCGAATCGCATCCACATCTTTTGATCAAACATCAGCACGTTCTCGACGACAATCTTCCCTAACTCCTCTTCGCTCGCGCTCGCGAGCATGAGATCGATCACGGCGTCCATCGCCGCGAGTTCGCTCACCGCGTTGTCCTTCCCGGCGGCGTGCGCGACGACGAACCGTTTCGTCGTCTTCGTTCGCATCGCGCGCGCCGCGCCCCGTCTCGCGCGCGTCGCCGTCGCCGTCGGCGTCTTCACCGCGCGCGTCGCCATCGTCGTCATCGCGCGTCGCGTCGCGCGGCGCCTTCTGACGTCCGGCGGCGTCGCTTTATCCGCAGCGACGTCGACGCGCGAGGCGCGGCGCGGCGAGCGCACAGCGCGACGCGACGCGACGCGGGCGAGCGAGCGCACAGCGCGCGCGACGGACGGACCCGACGCGCGGCCGTCGACGACGAAGGAAGGCAAGAGACGGAGAGGTCGACGCGCGCGCGAACGACCGCCCATGGCGTCGACGTCGAAATCGCCGCGTGATGATCCCATATGGACGTCCCTGCGCGCCGGCGCGCAGGCGTTGGTGGATAAAGAACCGTTGATGGGTGGGTTCGTGTACGCCACGATCCTGAACCAACCGACGTTCGAGCGCGCGTTGGGGTTCTTGTTGGCTTCTAAAATTGCAAACGCCACGATACTCGCGGGGCAGTGGAACGATTTGATTATGGATGCCATGAACGCGACGAACGAGGGAAAAAATCGAGAATATAACGGACCTGGAACGGGTTCGATCGGGGACGCCGCGCGAGCGGACCTCAAGGCGATCGTCGAACGCGATCCAGCGTGCCCGTCGTACACGCACGCGTTTTGCTTCTTCAAAGGGTTTCAGGGACTGCAGGCGCAACGCGTGGCACACTGGCTTTGGGGACATCAGCGAAAAGTTTTGGCGTGTAAGATGCAAAGCTTGATTTCAGAGGTGTACGGGATGGATCTTCACCCGGCGGCGAGATTCGGGCGAGGGATCATGATCGACCACGGGCACGGAGTCGTCGTCGGCGAGACGGCGGTCGTGGACGACGATTGCACGCTCTTGCACGGGGTGACCTTGGGGGGGACAGGGAAAGTGCGAGGTGATAGACATCCAAAGCTCGGCAAGCGCGTCGTCGTCGGGTCGAACGCAAGCGTACTCGGGAATATTAAAGTTGGGCACGACTGCAAAATTGGCGCGGGCGCCGCCCTCATGCACGACTTACCACCGAGAACAACAGTCGTTGGTCACAAAGGACGCGTGGTGACGAAGAAGCAGATAACATCGAAGCTTTAATCGGCGCTAGTTATTCCTAAATCTATTAGTTCGTAGCCTAACATAACCTATTTTTCATGTAATTGTACATACCACTGACTGCTTTCATTTTGCTCATTTCAAATGATCCGCGTTTGGTTCGGCACTGACGTTCTCCCACGCAAGATTACCTCCCGGGCGCCGCACTGTCCCTTGTAGCCAAAATTCGGCCTTCTCGCTGATTTTCGATCTTGCGCTGAGCGTAGACGCTCCACTCGCTAAAGTTTTCCACGCGTTCACATCGCCAAGCTTGCCGCGCGCTGGTCCTCCAATGGCCCGCTTCAGGCGCACGCAGACGACGCCGGCCAGGGTTTTGGAATCAATGAACTCCGTCATTGGAACCATCTTCGACGAAACGTCCCAAAACGGTAGTTTTGGGATGGCTGGCAACCACTGTGGCACTTCGCTCCTCCAGATGACAGAGAACAGAGCGATGAGACGGTCCACGAGCGATTCGCCCGCAAATGATTCGGCTACCAAATCTTCCTCAGACTCCTCGACGATCGTTTTACCGATAAATGAGTCGAGGACTTCGACAATGAGCTGCAAAAAATCATCTTTGAGTTCATTGGACATGAGCACGTAACCAATCAACGGGATGAGTGTTAGAATCTGCACCCAAATGAGGAGTAGTTTGTGCGAAACGTCTCGCGTCGACAGAGCCAATTCTTTGAGCTGTTGAATCGCACCCTTGACGATTCCCATCGCCGCGTCACGCTTGCGTTTGACGATATTATGTAGTAAACATAGCCGAAATTCGACAAGGCTCTGAGCGATTTCCCATCGACGCGCAGCGTTTGAGTCATCCCAGTAAGCACCTTGAAGTACGCCGTCAACATTCGCATCATCGCAAACTCTGCCACCGACGTACGAAAGGACATCCGTTGTGACGTCGTCGCCTATTCCACCCACGAGTTCGGCAAGTAATCTGACTCGAGAGGGCTTTAGCACTAGCGCACCGACAACAACTCGCGAAAAGACTGAGTGCGCATCTCGCGAACATTTGAATTCATCGTGCACACACTTCAATTCCTCCAGCTTGGAAAGCAAATCAGCGTAGGTGACCGCGTGAAACAATTCAAGCAGTCGCTTTTCCTCGTCTGTAGAGATTTCAAAATGCTTTGACACATCTGCCGTAGAGTGAGGCGGGGTGAGCGCCCTCGATATTGTGGCGTCTGACATTTCATTCGCCGATTCGAGGAGTTGTTTCAGAGTGCGCACCATCGAGTCGTCCAGTTTGGACTCTCGCTCGTCATTGTTTCGCACGATCTGGCTCATGTATTCGCGAAACGCCGCGAGCGATTTCTGCGACGCGCCTGAATCTTTGTGCTCGACGATACCCTCCACCATAATGAAATTCAACAACTGAGAAAGGTCCACGACTTTGCCCCACAGCAACTCAATCAGCAGTTCTGAGATGCACTTGGTGTAATCTTCACGCGCTACTATCATGGTTCTTTCTTTGATCCAGTCAAACACGTATATATTTAATCTAGAAGAAGTTTCCGCGAGTTCGACGAAAAAGATTCGTACCGCTGTGCGACGCTTCATTGCCTCGTCTTCCGAAACATCCATGCACCAATCGCACGAAGTCTTCACCATAGACTTCATCGCAAGCTCTTCACTTTCCTCTCGATCAATGTACTTTCGCGCGATCGTACGCGACGCTACTTGGTCTAGATTACTTTCCAGCAACTTGTGTAACGTCTCAATAAGATTTCGGGCCTTTATGGTGATCAATTCTGGGCTCGCCGCTTGCGCGAGCGATTTCACGCGATTGTCGACGTCGTCGAGCACACTGCACAGTCGTTGTGACAACGGCATTTTCTTTCTCTGAAAGTCACGCCGCAAATTAGTGATGATGTTCAGGCCTCCGTCCCGCGGTGCGGCGACGAACGCATCCATATTCGCGGCGGCGACGGAGGCCACGACATCACTTAAGCTTATCACGAGATACTTGTCCGACTGTCCCCTCTCTTTCAAAATCTCCTGTAAACACCACGAGACTCTGTCCACCAGACCAACTGAATCTGCGTGCGACTTTGAAGCCTGAGGCACGAGCGTGCGTAAAGCTGGGCTCAGCGCCCGAGCAAAATCATGAGCGCTTCCAGTTCTCTGCCGCTTTTGTTCATTCATAAATCGCAGAAACTCGTGCAAGTACTTTTGCTGATCCACCAAGTCTTCCTCGACTGAATAGTTCGCTAACGCTAGGACGTACTTTAATTCCGTCTCGACACCTTCGCCACTTTGTGCCACCATTTCCTCGTCGCGCAATACATCGAAGATGTGCGCGAGTAAGTCCTCCGTCCACGCGCGTCGACACGCGTCAAAATCTCGTTTACACTGCGATAGATAGTTCACCTTCACCATCCACATCGCGCGATGAATCGGAACGTTGTACCCATGCAAGGTTTCAAACAAATTTCGCTTCCGCACGCCGTGTGGCACGCGTCGCTCGAGCGCGTGCAATCCGACGTCGCTCGCCAAATCCCGAAAAAACGCCGCCGACTCCTCCGCGCGCGCGTGCACCAACTCGGGCGCGCTCCACGTCTTCAACGCCTCCCCGCGTAACTCCACGTCGTAACTCCCATCATCTCTCCGTCCTCGTTTCGGCACTCTGCGCGTTTCCTTCGCCCCCTCGTTCGCATTCGCTCGTATCGCTTTCAGCGTCTCGCTCGTCGCCATTCGCGTCAACATCTCTTGCAGCGCTCGCGGCGACATAAACGTCCCGTCATCGAACGTCGTCTTCCCATCGATCGTCTTCACCGTCCGCGCGATTCGCCACTCGCGATGCTTTTCTTCGTCGTACCCTCGTCTCACCAGCTCTCGCGTCAGTTTTTCGCTCGGAAATCGCGTCCCGTCTCGCGCCTCCGCGCGCGTCCTCGGCGGCGGTTCGACGTGCGCGCGCACGGGTCGACCGAGCGCGATCGCGGGTCGCGACGACGACGACGGTCGCGCGCGCGTCGTCGTCGTTTCGCGCGGTTTCGTCATGTCCTCACGCGCGCATCGAGGGTCGTCGACAAAGTGACGACCGGGACGCATCGCGACGTGCATCCATCGGGACGCCACGTCCAGCGGGACATCGCGACGACCATGGGGCGCGTCGCGGGCGTCGCGCGAGGCGCGGTGGCGGCGATCGTCGCCCTGGCGATCGAACTCGCGCGAAGGCGAAGGTCGAAACGGGCGACGACGACGACGACGACGATGGAAAAGACGACCGAGGCGGACGAGCTCGGGGCGTTCGTCGAGGCTGCGGAAGATTTGAGCGAAAGGCTGACGACGACGACGACGACGACGACGACGACGACGACGACGCATCGACCGTTGAAGAACGTGAAGTTTGTGGTGAAAGATATATTTGATATCGAGGGACGACGATGCGGGTTCGGGTCGCCGGCGTTTAAGCGGACGGGAGGGAAAGGCGGGACGGCGGGCGCGAAGCGACACGCGCGGTGCGTGCGAACGCTCCTGGAGGCGGGAGCGAGCGCGGTGGGGATGACGACCATGGATGAGCTGGCGTACGCGATTAATGGGGAGAACGCACACTATGGAACGCCTATAAACCCGCGAGCGCGAGCGTTAGTGCCGGGAGGGTCGTCCTCGGGATCGGCGGTGGCGTGCGCGGCGGCGCTTCGAGGATGCGAATTCGCGCTCGGGACGGATACCGGGGGATCGGTGCGAGTGCCGGCGTCGTATTGTGGGGTTTACGGGATACGCACGAGTCATGGATCAGTATCTATGCGTGGTGTGCAAGCTTTGGCTCCGAGTTTTGACACCGTGGGGTGGTTTGCGCGATCAATAGATGTCTTGCAGCGCGTGGGAGACGTGTTGTTGCCAGAGCCCGACAAGCACGCGCCGACGGAACCGAGCCGCTGGCTTTTGCTGGAAGACGCCGTGAGTGCGAAACGCTCTACACCACACTCGCAGTGTGCTGCGGTTGCCGCGGTGACGGCGCTCCACGAGATTGCGCCGGCGGATTTCAAGCGAATGAATCTCACAGAGCACTTGCTCGTCGGTTGCCCAAAGTTCCGGTCGCTCGTAAACGGTCGCGAAGACTACGGCTTGGACTGCCTCAGAGAGATGGTTCGCGTGCTCATGGGGGCGGAAATCTGGGAAAATCTGGGAAAATGGTACACTGAGGAAAAGCCAAAGCTCGGTGCCGCGGTCAAGGCGAGGATGGAAGCCGCGTCAAAGCTCGACGCGGACGAAGTCGAACGCCTCAAGGAAGTGCGAGAGGAAGTGCGAGAAGAAGTGGATCGCATATTAGACGGTGGCGCCATATTCATACTTCCCACGACGCCTGGCAAGGCCCCTAAACGTGGTCAAAGCGATCAGGCGACCGAATCTTGGCGAAGAAAGTGTTTTGAGCTGCTGTGCATCGCGAGCCTGTGCGGTTTGCCGCAGGTGTCGATACCTCTCGAGGCTCCAAACATCGAAGGTCCGCAAGGGCTGTCACTAATCGCTGGATACCAAATGGACAAAATGTTGATCGGAGCCGCTCGTCAAATCGTTCCTGCGCTCGTCGAGGCGTATCCGGATATCCTAGAAGCTGAGTTAGAGCGCCTGAATCCACCCGAGGCTCCTGGCGAATCCGAAAAGACCAAAGGAAATGAAGCCCTGAAGCAGGGCAAGTATCAAGACGCGATCGAATATTACTCGGTGGCGATTGGAAAGAATCCTAAGAGCAAGATTTTCGTAGCAAACAGAGCCATGGCGCACCTAAAGCTTGGGAACTACCAGCTCGCCGAAGATGACTGCACTGAAGCCATCAAGCTTGATGCGCGGTACGTGAAGGCGTACCTTCGCCGGGCGGCGGCGAGGTCGGTGGCGGGGAACTATCTCGAAGCATTGATGGATTACGAAGAAGCGTTACGCTTCGAGCCTAACAACTCGGACGCGAAGAGAGAAGTGTATAGAATGAAAAAAATCATAGGAATGGCCGATCCAGGCATGGACGTTGGCGATATGTAGAGCTCGATACAGTCAGTTGCAATTAATAAGTGAACTAATTCGTCGAACGTCTTGAGAACGTTTTACTCGCTAATTCTGACAACCACGACTTCTTGATCGACGAAACGTCGCGCGCGTACATTTTATTCGTCCTAACTAACTCGTTGAAAAGAATCTGCGCCGCAAGAAAAATTGTCAGCGTGAAATAATTAATTGTAAGGAAATAATTACTCACCGTCTCTGGAGGCGATTGAAACATCACCGAGCTCGGGTGAATCGTTAGCTTCTGGCCCGTTGTAAAGACTTTGAACGATCCATCCATTTCCTTCGAAGCCGTATTCATGAAAAAGCCCGATACCAGCGATCGTAGCACGAGCGTGAAGTCGTCTTCACATGAAGTCAAATTAATTCCCTGCGACATTGCTGCTCGTGTCAATTGCTCGTTGATCTTGACCGCTTTTGTCATCGCTCGATGGTTAATCTGGTGCTCTCTGCACCAATCGCGACTTCGCTTCGGACTGCAGGCCGAAAATTCGTTGAACACGCGCAGCAACGTCAAATGATCGCCCTCCTGAAATAATTGTGTAAGAAAATATTAAATTATTTTTTCTTGGTCGACTCACCTTTCGCTTCAATTTGTGTCTTGCGACATTCTTTTGCCCGTCTGCCTCCCTGGAAAACTGAAACACGCTATCTGTTGACAGCATGGACAAAACAGCGAGTGTTTCGATAGCGCACCCTTCGATTTCAGCGGCAATTACGCATCGTGCAGCCATGGGCTCGAGGGGAAACCTCGCCATTTTTTTTCCGACGTCGTTAAGCTTTCCATCGTCGTCTAAAGCGTCCAGCGAGTACAATAATTCAAGTGATCGTAATAACGCCTCTTTAGGCGGCGGATCGATGAAAGGAAACGACAAAATGTCGTCAACTTGCATTGCCTGCGAAATAAATAAATAATTCAGTTAATTTTTAATTGTCTCAGGAAAGCGCTCGATTCGGGCGCGACAGATCCTTACCTTTAGCTGAAGAACTACTCCACTTAAATTTGTACGCAGCAGTTCCGGTTTAACGTATTTTTCCAGGCTCGGCATGATTTCTTCGGTGTAGAGTCGAAAGCACTTACCAGGCGCTTCGCGCCCGGCTCTACCGGCGCGCTGTTGCGCCTGACTCTGCGCAATCGGGGTGACCAGGAGCTCGTCCACGCCGCTTCTTGGATGATGCGTTCGTAGTTTACTCAGTCCTGAATCCACAACGTACCGAATCCCATTGATCGTCAACGATGTTTCGGCGATATTCGTCGCCAAGACGACTTTGCGCGTTCCCAGAGGCGTCGGCTCGAAGACCTTCATCTGCTCCTCCGGGGGCAGCGCAGCGAACAAGAGTACCACGTTGAGTTTCAGCACGTTTGAGGGAAGTTCAGACGCTTTCTCTCGCAACATCCTTCCCAACGACTCGATCTCCTCTTGACCAGTTAAGAATACTAAGACATCTCCCGCCGCCTCTTCCTCGTTCACTTGAAGCACCGTCCACATCGCGGCGTCCAAGTAGTCCTCCTCCGGCTCCTCTGTGTAGAACATTTCGACGGGAAACGTGCGGCCACGGGAGTAGATTACGGGCGCACCATCGAAGAATTTACTAAAACTCGACGCTTCAAGCGTAGCAGACATGACGATGACGCGTAACGGTGGCAACGCGCGTCCGTACTGGTCCTCGCCGAGCGATTCGCGTCGACGACGTTGCACGCCTTTGATCGTGCCCAACAGGAAATCGGTCTGCAACGTGCGTTCGTGCGCTTCATCAATCATGATAACACCGTACTTTGACAGTAAAGGATCTCCGACCGCCTCTCGCAGGAGCATACCGTCGGTGAGAAACTTTATGCGCGTCTCTTCGCTCGAGACATCTTCGAATCGAATGGCGTACCCCACGAGCGTGCCGTGCGCCGTACCGGTTTCATCGGCCACGCGACGCGACACGGACACTGCCGCCACCCGTCTCGGCTGTGTGACGCCTATCATCAACCCATTCGTCAGCGTCATGTCTTCGTACACGTATTGCGGAATTTGCGTCGTCTTCCCGCTTCCGGTTTCGCCGATGATGATGACGGTTTCGCTCTTCCTAATCTCCTCCATCAATCGATCCTTCGCGCGATATATCGGCAGTGACTTTCGCACTCGGTCGATTTCTTCTCTCTTCGCTCCCGTGGGTGCCCCGTTCGCCTTCCGCGCGTCGGACGTCGACGCGTCTCCGCCCCCGCGTTCGCGTCCCTCGCGAAGCGTCTCCATGGCGTCACCCGCGCGTCTCGTCCAGCGCCTCGATCGCCGCCTTGACGTTCGCCGTCGCGCGTTTCTTATCGCTCAGAAAATACAAATCCCCGCGTTTTTCGTACACCTGCTTTGTCGCGCGAGCCCGGTCGTCGTCGTCGTCGTCGTCGTCAGTCTCGCTCGTCGTCGTTCTCGGCGGTTGGTCCGTCGTCTCTTCACCGTCGCCGTCGGGTCGCACGCACCGCGCGCGCGGACGCTCGCGTCGACTTCGGCAGGCTTTGTAATTCGCTCAGCGCCACCTCGAGGGCGTCTCTCGATTCCGTCGTCGTCGTCGTCGCTCGCGCGCGTTCGCTCGCCATGCGCTCGAGCCGCCGACGGGCGGACGCCTTGTGCGGCGACGGGCGACGGGCGAAGGGCGCGATCGATCGGTCTCGCGTCGCAACGCGGCGCGACGCGAAGGGATGTGGACGATTCGTCGCCGACTGAGAACGACGCGCATCGCGTCGCTGACGCGCGACGCGCTCGCGCGCGCGCTCGCGACCGCGCCCGCGGGCGACGACGCGCGCGGCGTCGTCCTGCGATGCGCGCTGAGGGTTGACGGTGGGACGGCGTCGTCGACGCGCGCGAGGCGCGAGGGACGCGTGCCGGGCGTCGTGTTCGCGCCGGGAAGCGAACGAGGGACGATGATCACGGTGTGCGAGCGAGAGATGAACGCGGCGGTGCGCAAACACACGCTGGCGGGGGTGGCGTGCGAGGTGTTCGACCTGGAGGTGCCGACGACGACGGCGACGGGCGAGGAGAGCGGGGAGACGAGACGAGTGCGAGCGTTGGCGAAGCAAGTGCAGATGCACGCGTATAATCAAATGGTAGATAACGTGTGTTTCTTAGAGGTGAAACCGGAGACGGAGGTCAAGGTGCGCGTGCCCGTGGCGACGCAAGGCGAAGACGTCAGTCCGGGGGTGAAGCGAGGCGGGTTCGTGCAGATTATGCGACAGACGGTTCCCGTGAGATGCAGGAGCGATTCCATCCCGAAACGATTTTTGATGGACGTCTCCACGCTCGATGCGGGCAAGGTCATCAAGATTGGCGATGTGACCGTGCCAGAGGGGGTGAAACTTTTAGACGCCGACTTGAATCTTCCTTTGGTTCGAATCGGCGGCAGAGTCAAGAGCGCGGAGTAGATGAAGACGAGCAGAATTAGCGATAGCGTAGCAAATTTCAATACATGTATCGTGTTGGTACAAATGTTCGTCGAAAAAGTCAATCAATCAGTTTTGTCTATGTTTCTAGCGCCGAGCAAACCTTTAGCCATTTCCGAAACCAACGTATCCGTGAACTTGCGCAACACGGCAGTGGTGTCGATGAGTCGAGCTTTGTATAGGGCAAAGTCGTTTTCCAGACTCTCTTGCTTTTCGGGTGCGTACTGGTATTTCCCATCTTGAAGTTCATCAGTTAGCGTCGACGGCGGCGACACGTTTTGTTTCTGTTCATCATCTTCCGGCTCTGGCGGAAGGAATGGTTTGATGTCTGATTCAATCATGCGAGACAGGAGCTCGAGACAACGCTCCATGTCACCTTGAATGTACTCAAAGAACTCTTTCTTGCTCTGATCGTCGGCAAATTCGTAATACGCGTACGCGTAAGTCCATTTCAAAATTTTCCTGCACTCGGTCACTTGCCTGAGCGCATCCATGATGAAAACAACTTGTTGCTTGGACGTACGCTGTAAATCGATCAATATGTCAAGCACGCTGTCTTTGAATCTCTCGACGTCTTGTTCGGCTTTTTTACTCGCATCCTCGTGCGCTCTATAGCGTTCATAGTAGAACACGTAGCGCTCGAGAGAATCTCTGGCTCGTTTCCGCCTGTTTTCGTCGCCGGTTTTGTCTCCACTGTATTTGTTGCAGCGTCTGGCGCAGGCGTACGGCCCGGAATCCCAAGGTCCGAGACAAAGCCAGCAAAACGAGCAATGGCACTGTGAGCAGTGCATGTGCATACATCCTCCATTCTTCAAGATCGGTCGATGACACTTCGGACATCCCTTCGTGTTAGCTAGCATCCACTCCGAGTTCACACCGTCGGAGTTGATTTTGTCCATCCACTTCTTCGCGACTTCACAATCATTCACAGGCACGTGGGGCTCACTCTGGCACGAAAAGCAGAATTCGGCACCACAGTTGCATTTCACACTCACGGGATTGGTCGGCAGTTGCTCGACGGCGATGGCACATTCGCAATCGACGCCAATGCAAGGGCGCAACTTGGCGTTGTTTTCCAAAAACGACCGCCGCAAGAATGTATCAAACTTCTTTTCATCTTCATCACTAAGAAACTTTCGAATCATGGACTCGGGGACTTTGGCAGGACACATAGGACACCGCGTGTTGACCACGGAAAGCCCATCATTCACCTTGCTCGTCACCCATCCCGACCAACACTCGTCGCAAAATTCATGCGCGCACCCGACCGTCGTCAAAGCATCCCCTGGAAAGTCCTCGAAGCAAATCCCGCACCCTCGCGTTCCACCCGACGACATCGCTGCTTCGCTATTTTCGCGTCTCGTCTTTGCATCGATCAACCCCGACGTCTCGCGCACCTTTCTCGTGTCCTCGAACCACGCCGTCGCGGCGGCTTCGAAATCGTACGAGAAGTGACTCAACAAGGCCTCCGCCTCCTCTGTGCGCACGTCCAGGAGCGCTTTTGCCCGCTCGATCATCGTCGATCGCACGTCTAATTGCTTCGTCGCCTCGATGCACACAATCGTGGTCTCATTCGCCGGCTCTACGGGTTGCGACAGCGCGGCGAACGCGTCGTCCGATGCGCCCAAGATGGGCGTGCCGTCGTCGGAATCGTCGCACCACGCGCAATCGTCGTCGGAATCGCCCGCACCGAAACTATCGTCGGCGTGAAGGGTCATTTCTTACGCGCCGTGTCGGTGCGCACGCGAGCGCGCGTCACGGACGCGCGCCGCGATGTGATGCGATGGTGCTCCGACAGTTGACAAGACGCGCGCGCGGTGAGAGCGGTTTTTAATGGTCTCCATGTTTGATATTTCAGAGCTAACCTCCTATTCGCGCACCGAGAATTAATGTTTACGAGTCTAGAAAGACGGAACGCTCACGCGACCGGCGATGCGATCGAGATCCCGTTGACCGGACGGAGTGATGCGGCGACCACCCTTCGCATCCTTCTCGACGACACCGATGGATTCGAGCTGCTTGAGCACAGCGCGCGCGACGCTACCGGAACCGATTTGGTGGTGGTGACGACGAACGCCCTTGTTACCCGCACCGCAGTACGACTTGCGCAACGCACCCACACCCATGTTACCCTTCGTGTAGAGCTTGCGAGCGACCGAGGCAGCGCGAATGTAAAACCAATCCGGGTCGTACGGCGCGAGCTCCTTGTACGTCGCAGTCTTCACGGTGTCGACCCACTGCGGAACCTCCATCTGTTACGAGCGAACGAAATCATAGCCACGGTCAGTGTCAAATCACGATGGCGCTCTCGCCTCGGCCCCGACGCGCGCGCGCTCGCGAGGGTTGGCCTCTGAGCCACCGTCGGTCGATCGCGACGTCTCGGTCGCCTGCGTCGCGCGACGTCGCGCACGCGCGCCGACGAACGCGCACGCGATCGCATAAATGCGATCGCGCGCATCTCCCGTCGACGTCGCACGACGGCACGCGCGCCGTCGCCCTCACAGCGCCGGCCCCCGACGCGCGCGGTGAAGCCCTAGCGCTCGACTCGACGCCCACGTCGCGCGCCTTCGTCGACGCCCAAACGCCCGCGCGTCGTCTCGCGCGACGACGATCGATGCGCACGAATACGTTCGCATTCGTCACCGCCGACGTCGTCGCGTTCGATCGTCCATCGCCGCGCCGTTCGCGCGCGCGCGTCGTCGCTCGATCGCGCCGCGATGCGCGAGCGTCGTCGTGCGTTCGATTCTTCGCGTACCTTGCCGGTGGATCGGAAGTATTGCGCCAGAGCGATGACGAACTCCTGCGCGGGGACGTCCTTGACCGTTCTCGGGGCGTTCTTGGTGGCCATCTTTCTCTCGTCCGCGGCTCGAAAAGACGGATCGCGCGCGTCGAGCATCGAACACATCACAATCGATCATTAGGGTTTTCACGCCCCATCCCGTCGGGCCGACGCGCGCGCATCGAGACGCGCGAGCCGTCTTTATCGAGCGCGCAACGTAGCCTAGCGAGCGTCGAGCGATGGCGAAGTCTACCAACCACACCGCGCACAACCAATCGTACAAGAACCACCGCAACGGTACGCACGACGCGCGACAAAGGCGCGGTTGCGAGGACACGGGACGACGCGCGCGAGGGCGACTTTGGGGAGACGTCGACGACGCGTGACGGCGCGGCGAGGGCGTCGAGCGCGATCGACGGCGAACGAAACGGACGATTGAAATGCTTGACGTCGATCGATGGGGGACGAACGGGCAAACGGCGAGAAGGACGGCGCGAACGGCGAACGAATCGAACGCCGCAAGACCCAGAACCAAACCCACCAAAACCGCGGCGCGAGAGACTGACTGAGTTGATTTTGCGCGCATCAGGCATCAAGAAGCCGAAGCGCGTTGGGAAGCCGTCCACGAAGGGGGTACGTATCGCCTTGCTTCGTCGTTCGCGCATCACGGTTCGAAACGCGCTCGCATCGACCCGCCCCGCGCAACCGATCGCTGACCATTTACGTCTCTTCCGCCTCGCAGATGGATCCGAAGTTCCTCAAGAACCAAAAGTTCGCCAAGAGAGGTAGCTTGAAGGCGGCCGGCAAGAAGTAACGGGGGCGTGTAGAGAGTCACTAGAGTCTGAAAGGTGTATAGCACGGAGGAGGACGTTGCGATGGTTGGCTAGAAGTTGTAGTGAGTGCGCAGACAACTTTAACCGCGTCGCGCGCGCCAGCCTCTCTCACCGTCCGTTCGCGTCGTCGCTCGCGCGCGCGGCGATGACCGCGCACGCGCGCGTTTATTTTCCCGCGTCCTTTCGCCGTGGTCCCGATCGCGCCGTCTGAAACGTGCGCGATCTCCAAACTCTCTAACCCTGGCGCGCGCGCGTTTGCCCGATTTGATTTTTCGTTTCTGTTGGACGGGAAAGAAGCCCAGCTGGGTGGTTTCGACGATCGATCGCGCGCCGCAGTCGCTGACGCTCGAAGTCGCGCGCGCGCGGTATGGGTGACTCCGTGCCAAACTTCTTCGGTGGCCAAGGCGGCGGTGCCTCGGGCCTGAGCTTCGGCGGCGGCGCGTCGTTCGGCGCCGACGCCGGTCCGTTGTTTGAGATGAAGTGTGGGAAACTCGTTCGCGATGGGGCGAAAATGCGCGCAGATCCGCGTCGAGGGACGCTGAAAATCGTGAAGAGCGAGGTCGATGACACGTTGAAACAGATTCAGTGGGGAGTACGAGATCCATCGACCGCGTTCGAGGCTGAGGATGATTTCATCATCTTGCCAGACGAGGCGGTGCTGAAGACGATGAAGCGCGACGGATGTTTCATGTTGGCGTTCATCGAGGAACGCGATCGAGACATGTACTTTTGGTCGCAAGAGAGCGATGGAAAAGACGCCATGGAGGCGAAATTGCTGAAGTTTAATCGCGCGGTGAACACGAACGTCGGCGAAGCGCTCGAAGAGAATATCGCCGCCGCGGAAGCGCAAACGGCGATGGAGACTGGCGATGCCCCGAGTGCGGTACCCTCGGAAACTCCTGCGGCAACGACGTTGATGCCACCGCCGGCGAACGTGATTCCTTCGCCCGTGGATCCGACGCCCGCGCCGACGTCGTTTCCCGCGCAAACGCCGGCGGCGCCCGCCAAGGTGAGCGAAGGTATGCGAACGCCCGCGAGCGCGGGGAACTTCACTCCGATTGTGAGCAGCGACGCTTTGAAGGGTGTGTTCGCTAGTCTCGGTGGGGCGACGCCGCAGACGCCTCCCGTTGGTTTGCCTGAGATTTTGACACCAGAACTTGTCGGGCCTTTGCTTCGAGACGAACAAATTCGAGGACGCTTGTTGGAGTATCTGCCGGAAGAACATCGCGAGACGCAAGACTTGGAGGAGCTCATTCGCACTCCACAATTTCGCAGTCAGTTAGAAACGTTTAGTCAGGCACTGCAGAGTGGAGAGATGGACATGGCGCAGTTTGGGTTGAAACAAAATGGTGTGGCGAACCTGGAGACCTTTTTAAAGGCGATTCAAGCCGAGGTTGATGAATCTAGCGGTAAGAACGAAGAAGAGGACGCGATGGAGAGTTGAGTAGTTGAGGCGATTAGATTTAATCTAGATCGATTCTGCGATCGATCCGCGATTATGGTGCAATTCATGAGCTCACAAATTCGAATCAAAAAGTCAACGCGCTCGATTCAAGCCGTTCCGACAAACGGCGTCGAGAGTTTTGAGCGCGCGCCGTGCCTTCAATCATCCCTCGGCGCGGCGATGCGCTCCGAGACGAGTCCACAAAGAATTTTGTTCGGCATACCGACGCATCCGCGCGAATTCATCCTCCATCACGTCACCGTACGACCTTCTCGCCGTCAACGCCTCTTCGCATCGCCGCAACGCCCCGCCGAGCGCTCGCGCGAACGTCTCGTCGTCCAACACCTCCCCATCGCCGTCGCTTTCATCCGCACACGCCACGCCAGCGTTCACGAGCCCTCCTCGTTCGCTCTGCACCCCTCTTTCGACGGTCTCGTTCTCCACCTGCGCCCCTCTCGCGCGCGTCGTCTTCGTCGTCTTCGTCGTCTTCGTCGTCTTCGTCGTCTTCGTCCCGTCCACCGTCGTCGTCTCCGCTCTCACCGAGACGCCGTCGGCGTCGGCGTCGCGCATTTCGCGCCCCGATCGCGCGCGCCCCGTTCGCCCCGAACGCGCGCGTCGCCCTCCCGCGTCGCCCTCGCGCGCGTCGCCGCGCGTCCCGACGATTCGCGTCGCCCGCGTTGACTCGACGGTCCGTCCGAATGTCCGAATGTCCGAATGTCCGAATGTCCGAATGTCCGAATGTCCGAATGTCACCCAGGGTTGTCTTCTGTTGCCCGGCGCCGCGGCGGCGAAGCGCGACGCGCGATGCTGCGTCGACCGCGGCGGAAGGCGCGCGCGCGAGCGACGCGTCGCGACGAAGACGACGATCTCGATCTCGATCTCGATCTCGACCGAGGCGCGGTGCGCGTGCGACCGGCGCCGCGCGCGAGCGAAGACGACGAAGAATCCGCGCGCGCGCGACGGGCGTGGACGTTACGCGGCGACGAGGGGGGCGCGACGCGCGATGGACGGCGAACAGCGACGGGAGGACGCGAACGCGCGAACGATGGGACGCGGACGCGATATCGCGGATTCTTAGCCAAGATGGAATCGACGAAGATGGACGCCGAGGCGCTGCGAGAGAAGCTCGTCGCGGTGCGAGAGAAGACGCAGGAAGCGATGAAGAAGATCGAGGTGCCCAAGGTGGAAGATTTGAGAATGCTCATAGAAGACATACGACAAGAGCAAACGGAAGCGAAATATCATCCAGATCGGCGAAGACTGGAGAGCGTGGCGGATTTTTTTGCGTACACGGAGGAAGAAGGTGATTCTCGCAATCGAATCGAATCGAAACGCGCGCGCGGCGACGCGACTTTGACGCTCCCGATGACTGACTGGTGACGACGCACGAACGTTCGAATGAGCAGGAAGAAAGTTTTTCGACGAAGTGGATCGATCGAAAAAGGGCAAGCTGACGTTGGATGATTTAAAGTTTGCGATGAAGAAGAGGAATTTGCCGCAGTCGTACGCAAAGTCGTTCATGGAAAAGGCAAAGGGGCCCAAGATTTTCGCGCGAACGATCACGTGGGGCGATTTTCAAAGCGTGATGAACGAGCGAGAGTCGACTATGTTGCGTACGTTTAACTCGATGTCCGCCTCGCGGAACGGGCTGTTAAAGACGTCCGACGTAAAGCAAGTGCTCGAAGGTTTAGGTTTGGCCGCCACGGACGAAAACGCACGAGCAATGGTGCGGCATTTGCGAGGAAGTTCGGAGTATTCACGACAGGGCTACGTGACGTACGGTCAGTTTCGTAACTTTTTGATGCTCATGCCCCACGAAGTTGCGCGCGAAACTGATCCGTCGAGATTATGGTTCGAGGCGGCGACGATTGTACAGTTCAGCGCTCCGCCAAGAACTGGTAGCATAGCTATGGCGGCTCGCGCGGCGTTCGCGGGTGGCCTAGCTTCAGCGACGACGACGAGTATGATGCATCCCTTAGATACGCTGAAGACTCGCTTACAAGCCGCAGTCGGGAAAGGGCCATCGCTCTTGGATTTGATCAAGAGTGTGCCAAAACTCGGTCCTCGGAAAATGTATCAAGGTATCATTCCATCGGTGACTGGAAACTTTGCCGGGCATGGCTTACGAACGGCTACGTACGAAGTCGTTTGCTTGGCTCTCGCACCGGCAGTCGCGCTTCCGATGATAACAGAGACTACGATTCAAGGCGTGGGATCAGGTTTGGGAACGCTATTCGGAACATGCGTGCGGATCCCTTGTGAGGTTTTGAAGCAACGTTTACAAACGGATCAGTACCCCAATGTCTTATCCGCATTTAAGGGTATCACATCGACGAATCCGCGTGCGCTGTACGCAGGAACAGCCGCTACGCTGACTCGGGAAATTCCATTTTACGTAACTGGTCTTATGATTTACGAAAACTTGAAAAAAGGCGCAGTCGCGCTCAAGGGGGGACGCGAACTCGAAAACTATCAGGTAATCATGGTGGGCGCGTGTGCTGGTGCGCTCGGATCCGTCATGGTGAATCCATTCGACGTTATGAAGACGCGCACGATGACGGGGTCGGTGCCACTCGGACAGTCACTTTGGGTGTCGATGGCACACATCGTCAAAACTGAAGGACCACTCGCGCTGATGAAGGGTGCCATACCTCGCATGGCCTGGATCGCACCTCTCGGTGCGATGAACTTTGCGGGCTACGAACTTGCAAAGAAGGCGATGAACGCGCCGGAGGGAGAAAAGAAGGCAGAAAAAGAAGAGTCGATGCGCACTGCGCCTCCGGAGGAGTAGCGATGATGAAGCATATTTATAGACCGTCGAGCGACTTTTAGACTAAACACTACGATTTTAATGTGGTTACCTAAGCTAAACTAAAGTTCAATCTCATCCGGATCTGCGACTTTCGGCGGCGGCGGCGCACGTCTGGGCGGCGCGTTTCCGAACGGTCCAGGCCGAGGGACGGCGTAATACTTCACGTCGTCGTTGTTCCCAGCCCCACTAGGAGTAGTGATTTTCAGATCAAGCTCGAGTAAATCCATTAAAGCTTTCGTCTGAGGGTTGACGTCGACATCAGCAGGTGCACGCCCTTTACGACGGGTTTCTGAGGAAGGATCATATGCCGGCCGCGTGGCGACAAACTCGGGCGGAACCGTCGCCGATGATCCAGCCGCTTGCAAACGCTCGCTCACCCATTTCTTGTGTGGCTCTAAGTCAATTGCCTCGGGAGTTCCGTAGGCTGGCAGCTGTGCCGGTCGATGCGTCACGGAATGGTACTCATGATTGGCCTTTAAAATAGCGAGCCATTCCTCGTCGAGAGCAAAACCGCCTTCGGCGCTCTTCTCTGGCAAATCAATCACTTGTAAAAAGTCTCTGTGAGGCAAGCATTTATCTAAGGCCAAGAATTTTGTCGTTTTTTCGTCTTCGTGTTTGACTAGTGCCGCATACTTGACATGTAAATGCGCGGAGAACCAGTACTTTGGCTTCAACCTTTTCAAAAGTTCCTCCGCCGGCGGCGAGCCAAGGGTGTTGCTTTCGATCTCGTCCTTCAAAAACTTCTTCTTACGAAACAACTCGTGCTTGTTCCCAAACTGCGCGATCCCACGCGGCCAATCGTGGCTAAGGAAGACGTCTATCTCACTCTTTACTTGCTTCAGCTTGAAGACATCAAACTCTCGAACGTGATACGCCGTCTTCACTGCGTGTCCAGAATACGGCGGTCGCTCGTGATGCCCTTTCTTGTAATCGTGCGTCTTAAAGATCCCAGATAACCCACCGATACGTAAATCACCAAAGTTTACAACCCCTGAGTGCCCGACGTAGTAGATATTTGGTGCCACGTAGCCGCCGTAATACAGCTCCCACAAGTAATTGGACGCTTCGTGATTGCCTCCGATGAAAAGTGTCGGTATAGGCGCCGTCTTCTCACCGCTGTAGTACTTATAAAACGTCCCGAGCTCCTTGTACTTGTCCGGCACGGACATGCATTCCAAATCGTCCAAGTTTCGCACGGCTTGGAAATCGCCGCAACAAATCAGCAAATCAATTTTCACCTTCTCCACCACCTCCAAGTGCGCGATCGCGGCGTATATCGCATCGAGCTCGCCGTGACAGCACCCTTCGATCGCGATCTTCATCGCGACGTAGTGACACCGACCGATCGAGCGTTTCGACGCCGCAACACGCGCACGAGTGTGCGGGTCGTCCCCGGGTTTGCTTGGGACAAACGTGGGACAAGTAGTTTGCAACGGTCGCAGGAAGATGATTTAAATCGCGCATGTGCGTATTCTATCGCAATCACTATTTTCTAACGTGTGTCTAGTTTGACTTGTTCATGATCAATCGATGGCAATGACATAAGAACTCGACGTAGCTCATGCCCGCCGGACTGCGGTCCTCGCTAAGTCGGTTGTAAAACAATGCCTCGAGCGTGTCCCCGCGTTTGAGGATGCGAGCCCGCATGAAAGCGCCGCGTTGCTTACGAATGGCGTTAATAAAACTATTCAACGCCTTCGAAGCCGGAGTGTCGAGATTCGGAATCGTCGCTCGCGTAGAGACGATGTCGTCGACGTTTTCGGTGCCAAATAAATCTCGCAACGTCTCGACAGGAAGCTGTCGACCGATCCAGATTAAGATTTCTTGGCCATCTTCCAACAAGTACGCGCCATCTTGGTTGAGTTTCTCTGAACTTAGCCACATGCACGGAGGAATGGGCGGGAACGAAGAATCTTGAGGCAAGTCGTGGATGGAGAAGAGCCGCGGGTACACGGCGGGCGTCGCTAGCTCGGGCGGCGCGTGCAAAGCTCGGTAGAGCCATGCCGCTCGATCGTCCGGCGACGCGTCCGAGCGTAAGCCGTATGATTTGTGCAAACCCAAAGTGTAAAGCGGAAGCGTCTTCAAACCTTCGGGTAAGATGAGTTGGCCGCTGCTGTTGTTGCTTGCGCAGAATCGACGATATGCAAACAACGTCGCGATGCACTGTTGCAAAGATGCGTCTTTCGCCGAGGCGAGCGTGCCGTTCCCCGAAAGTAAGGCGTTCGCCGCTTTACGAACGGCCCAGTCGCTCTGTGCATCCAGATCTGCCGACCGAAACAGCGCACCGAGAACAGATGTAATCGGAAGAGCGATTGTGTGCACTCGAATTCGACGTTCCATCGTCGTCGTTGAGTACAAGAGCGCGCACTGCACGTACGCCTCTCTACCGTCCACCAACTTATCTTCGTATCTCAGCGTCACCGCAATTGTCTTGTCGCTATCGATAGCCGGTAAATCTATGTCCGTCATCGTTCGTTTGCAGAAGAATCCATTATAATCTTGAACGCCCAGACCCGAACTCGCTCGAACGCGCATCACGGCTTCGAGTCCTTGCGGGCGGATGAAGTTCCACCTCAAGTCGTTGTGCAGTTGGGCGAAGTCTTGCTGGACGTTGAACCCTGGGTATCTGTATAACGAACCTCCGGTCAAGCGCGGTAGCACTCCGAGCGTGGCGACATCCACCGCCGAGGACACGCAGAGGAAGAGATCGATGCAAACTTGATGCTCCGCGGCGTACGTAGCCATGGTGTGATACGCCTTGTCAGCCGGCGCCATACACTTCAATGGCTCCTTTTCGATGTTCCCAGTGCGCTGCCCGGCAGTGCCCGTGCGAGCTTCGAGCTTGCCAAGGCCGACGTTCGGGATTGTCGCCATGAAAGCCATCACCTTGCCGCCCGTCGGTTTCAAACACTCAATTCCCGCCTTGATGGCCGCCGTCGACGCATTCGGACCAGGTGCGGTCGACGAGAACGTCTCCGGAATCATCTTTAGTAGACTTTCAATCGCTTCTCTATTTTTGGCCAAGGAGACGACGAGACCACTCTTCAGCGGCGCGTACGAGTCTTCCACGTCGGGAACGATGAGCATCGACGGTTTCTCGGCTCCATCCTTGAGGTGATAGAAGTGAATCGCTGAGTCAACGGTGGCGATCCCCACCTGAGCATCTTTGGGAACGCTATCTAACGTTCGCATGATGACTTCGCACGCGCTCGTGGTGACACCGCTGTGAATGGCTTGGGACGTGACCTCGATTAAGAATAGATACGTCGGCGCCATGGGCGGTCGCACCATGTACTCTTGCGGCGCCACGTACTCAACCGTCCCTCTACACAGCTCTTGTCGCTCCGTCCAATCCGTGCGCTTACCGTTCGCTCCTAAGTTACACATGTACTCGTGCGGAACTTCGGTGACGAAATAGCAAAAGTTGCATTCAAATCTCAAGTGGTCCAGGAAGCGCATGTACGGGTTCATGTACGCCTTGCACCGACCGCATCGAATCGGACCCGTCTTGCCGTTATCTATCAAATGAATCGGCGCTTCCTCGGGATGCGGTAGCGCTAAAGGACGAGTCATGATGCTCAGCGGCATTCCGCTCGTCGTCAGCAAGTCTCCCGTGTTCGGTAAGCTGCTCAGCGTCGATCGCATGTATCTCGGGTTGGCGCTCCCCAAGTCGCATCCGACGTACTCCAACGTCGCCGAAGGTGGATGCGTGGCCTGATCCATCTCGCTTCTCGTGTTATACGTCACCCTTTCCTCGTGACTCGCGTACTGCGGTCGCGGAATCTGCGACGGATCTATCCTCGACGTCGCCCCCGTCGCGCTCGCCGCGCCCGGCATCGGCCTGTGCGGATGCGACGCCGGTACCGGCGCCGCGGGCGGCATCACTCCCATCCCCACCGCGCCTCCTCCCGCGGGCATCATCATCGTCGGCGCCGGCGGCGCCGTCGTCGTCGCCGTCGTCGTCGCCGCCGCGCCGTCGCCGCGCCACCCGTACCCCCCGTGCTCCGTCCGATCCGTCGGAATCTGCATCTGCGGGTACGTCCGTCGCTGCGGCGCCGCGCTTCGCGCGTCTCCCGGTCCCATCGTCCCGTTCGTCTGCGCGCAGATTTCGCGTCAGACTTCTATTCAGATTTCCGACGCGTCCCGACGCGCGTCTCCGTCTCGAATCGTTCGACCGCGATCGCGCGACGCGCGCCCTTCGTTCGCCGCCGTCGCGCGCGTCGCGCACTCGCGCGCGCGCGCGGTCGCGTCGCGCGAATCGCCAATCGCCAATCGCGCGTCGATCGTCGCGCGGTGTCCCTCAATCGACCGTTCGTGACTCAAAGCGACGATGCAGCGTATGCGCAAACAGTCCGACGGTCATTTGAATGCCGTCGCGACGCGCGAATCGTTCGATTCGCGGCGCGGCGTCGGCGCCGCAGACGTCGCGCGTCGCGCGTCGCGCGTCGGCGAGCGCGCGTCGAGCGCGGTATCGATCGAGGCGTCCATCGGCGCGCTCGCGATGGCGCGCGCGATGGGACGGCGGCGCGGGACGACGACGAAGGACGACGGCGCGATCGCGACGCGGGATTCGCGACGCGGGATTCGGGACGGCGGGACGCGCGGCGACGCGGCGACGCGGGCGCGGCGACGGCGAAAAGCGATGCGGTGCGAACGCCGACGAGGCGACGCGAACGCGCGACGAGGCGACGACGCGACGCGACGGGAGGGAGGGATCGGGGATTCGGGACCGAGGCGAGCGCGGGACGCGATCGCGATCGGGCGAGCGAGGGCGCGGACGAAGACTGACGGACGCGACGCGCGCGACGCGATGACGCAGAGGGCAAATGGTGTGGATAACCGGGGGGGTGTTGGCGGTGGTGGTGCTGGCGGCGCTGGCGCGAGATTGGACGCGAGGGGGAGGCGGGGCGAGCGCGGGGGCGAACGGGAGGAAACTCTTGAGCGCGAGTTCGACGTGCAAACCGACCAAGGATTGGGAATTACCGGGAGGAATATTTGCGTACTTGGTCGGGGTGATATATCTGTTCATCGGGATCGCGATCGTGTGCGATGACTTCTTCGTCGCTTCGTTGGAAAAGATTTGCGAAGCGTTGGGTTTGAGCGACGACGTCGCGGGGGCGACGTTCATGGCGGCTGGTTCGTCCGCACCCGAGCTCGCTTCGAGCGCCATGTCGTTGATTAATAGTGGTACCGATAACGCTTTGGGCGTCGGTACCATCGTTGGAAGCGCGGTGTTTAACATTCTCGTCATCATCGGCACGACGGTGATCTTCGCGGGGCAAACTTTGAAGCTGGATTGGAAGCCTCTCGCTCGAGACTGCAGCTTTTACTTCGCCGCCATCGTCGGCATCGTCGCCACTTTCAACGGAGGCAGAGTGAATTGGTGGGAAGGACTCATTTACGTCTTTCTTTACTGCTTGTACATCGCCTTCATGTGGAAGAATGTGTACTTTATGAAACTTTTGGACGACAAATTCGGCGACTATCTCGGCCGCCCGGACGCGGCGGTGGAGATGGAAGAAGCTGCGGGCGGCGGTCTCGGTGCCCAGTCGGCGTCTAAGGCTAAGACTTCTGCCATGAGTAAGGAACTGTCTTTCACGGGCTCAATCTACGTCGGCTTCGCCGCGCAGCGATTCAAGGCTGGCTTGGGGAACAAGCAGCACAGGGCAAAGGCGCTGAGTCCCGGGCAACTTCGAGCGATTCGAAACGCTACGGAAAAGGTGACTTGGAGTCATCATCACGTGAAGCACGCTCCGACCGAAGATGGCGTGGCGAGTGAAGACGGAGATGACGAGACGAATCCGTTCGTCATGCCGGCGGAGTGGAAGGATCGACCGATTTGGGCGCTCAGCCTCCCGTGGTACGCTTTGTTTACGATCTCGATTCCGCCGTGTCACAATCCGAAGTGGGAGAAGTGGTATTTTGGATCCTTCTTAGCGTCCATAGGTTGGATCGGAATCATTTCGCACTTCATGGTGGAGTGGTGCGCGAGAATCGGTTGCTTACTGAAGATTCCCGCCATCGTCATGGGGACGACGGTGCTCGCCGCCGGGACGTCGATTCCTGACGCGCTCTCGTCCATCTCAGTCGCGAAGGATGGCTTCGCAGACATGGCAGTCGCGAACGCGGTGGGATCAAACGTGTTTGATATTTGGCTGGGTTTGGGTCTTCCGTGGCTGTTATACCTTTCGTGGCAAAAACCGAGCTACATCACCGTGAGTACGACGGAACTCCTGCCGTCGTCGCTCATTCTCCTCGGCGTCTTGATTCTCTACGTCGGCACGGTAGCGTCGAAGGGATTCACGATAACGAGACAGATGGGTTTCATGTACATAGGCTTTTACATGTTGTACGCCTTCTATAATATCGTCCTCGTGTGGGTCGTGGATATCTATAAGCTCGAGTAGGACACAGTAGCAGCGATGTTTCTTTTTAATATCGAGAGAGAAACCTAAGTCGCATCAATAGGGCTTGTGTCGCACGCTCGACCCTCCCTTCGCGGCTAATCGAGCAGAGATGGCTGCTGCGCGCGCCGCGGCCTCGCTCTGCGCAGCCTTGGCGTCGATGTCAACTTTCGCCGGCGCCGGCGCCAGGCTAAACGAGCGCGGGTTCAAGAGCTTGGGCGTCTTCGCCAGCTCCACCCGAAGATTCCTCCCGCCCACTTGCATGCCGTTCAAAGCGCACGCCGCGAGCGCTTCTTTGTTTGATTCAAACTCGATGAAGCAAAAGTTCTTCCCCGGTCCCCCCTCTCGACACTCCGCGATGGAGCCGCAAAACGAAAACAACTGCTTCACCTGCTCCGTGGTGAGCCCGACGGGGTAGTTGGACACGTGCGCGGTGCGTCTGAGCTCCTCCGGCACGGGCGGCGGCGGCACGTTCACCACGCCCACCGCGTCCCCTCCGCTCGCGCCGGGCGGCGGCGGCGGCGGCGGCGGCGGCACGTCGTGCTTGAACTTGCAAATCACCCTGTCGCAGTTGCCGAGCAAAAAGTCTCGACACACCCCCGCCGGCGCCGGCTCCCCGCGCGCCAACAGAGGCACGCCGCGCGCGCGACGCTCGTTCACCAGCGGCCCGTCCAACGGCGCGCTGTAAAACACCTCAAACGGCGACCCCTCGATCTCGACCCCGTCCATCCTCACCGTCACTCGATACTCCCCTCGCTCTCGCACCGCGTACGCGCACGCGTGCTCGCCGTCGCCCTCGTCCCGTCCCTCTCCCGCCGCCACCACCTCCCCCTCTCGCCCCACGACCTCGAACGTCACCCTTTGCGCCCCA
>Ga0206682_10000635_pt1 | contig 37504 bp, 33 predicted proteins | sample M240m12015metaG_FD_155444 | JGI IMG/M metagenome (GOLD analysis project Ga0206682, IMG submission 155444) | Ammonia-oxidizing marine archaeal communities from Monterey Bay, California, United States - M2 40m 12015 | ecosystem: Environmental > Aquatic > Marine > Intertidal zone | place: USA...
TGGTAGACGTGGATGTGCCTTTGACAATGAACTGAAGGGCTGTCAACATCAGTAAACACAAGGCTCAAGGGTGTTGTAGGTGCCTATCTAAGGCACTAATCAGCACTCCGGGTGCACGCACCCATTACAAGCAAAACCCTTAGCCTCTGACTTATTTTTTTTATTGCTCTACCTAGAGGTTTGGTTCGATTCACTTTTAAGATATGTTGAGCGTGTATTAGATTACCAGCGTCCGCCAAGGCCGCCAGAGCCATAAGCGTCATAGAAATCATCACCAATGTGGGCATCTGTTCTTAGCCTGGACTTATAATGATGGTTACATGCAGAGCAAGATATATAGTTAGCAGTCACACTCGATTCAATAGCTTTCTGTAAATCAATACCTATGGCTGTAAATAACATAGGGGAATGCTTATACAAATCTTCTTTTTCTTCCTTGGTTAATAACACTGTGGTCTTAGTAATCGCTCGAGTCAGGCCGCACTTAAAACATTTTCTAAGTCTGACTCGAGGCCTAATAATTTCATTGATAATTAGCGCAATAATTGCAAATGATATAAGACCAACCAAGCCATAATGCAGACTGTACTCTGCCCCATATGTTTTATCTGACCAAACAAAATATGGCAATGAGCTATACTCAGGCACATTAAGCATTAGCAAATGTAATAATAAGCAAACGACCAGACCGTAGTAGCAGCCGTAGATTAAGTCTTTAGCATTTTTTTTAGAAGGGCCATTCATGTAGGTTATTCCTTCGCTAATTTTAATTAGTCACTAATAATATGGGAGTTATATCGAACAGTATCTTATGGCCAATGACACTTACAGGTTAATGCGTCGACTATATAGGACAGATCAGCTTATGCAAGTATCTATAGATAGGCAACGAAGGTGCAGTTTTTTGACATCAAACTTTAAAGTACCCAGGCAGGAAATGTAAAACTCATGAAGAATTTAAAGGGTAAGGGATTTTAACTTTTTAAACCGTAGACCTTAAATATCGGAAACAATACAGTCTAAAAGCTGTGCTTGCCATTCGTCATTGACCTTGTCAGAAATAATCTCAATAAGACTTTCGGCACATTCATCTAATTCAATTTCTGTCAGCGCATCAACAGTCAGGTTATAGCCGAATACCCCAAGTTCAGTAATAAAAACAGCCTTCATTCTTTCGGCGCTTATACCGCATAGAAACGAGAATAGTTTGTCATACGAAAACACAAGGCTTGGTGAAAATCGCCAACCGATACTATAAAAACCTTCACCTTCATTGGTGGCGCTAATGTAACCACATTCGGGAATTGGGGATTGCGAAAGTAAAGGTTTACCCTCAGTCAAATGGTGATGATGGCCTTTAGCGGCAGCAGCAGTTTTACCCTGTAAATGGGCAAGTGCTATTTCACCATTATGTGTGAATATCACTTGGGCTTGAGAAGCCCCATGTTGCTTTACATAGGTTTCAAGCTTGGTCTTTTCATCTTGCTGATATAAATCCAGCTTGTTGCCTACGATAATATCCGCAATGGCAATTTGCTGATTAAAGGTTTGATGTTGGGTATAGCGCTCATCTGACAATTTACGCGCATCGACTAACGTCAGGATTTTCTGTAAATCAAGCGTGCCCTGATAGTAGCCTGCTGAAAGTACTTGCAACACCTCTTTAGGGTGGCCTAAGCCAGTCGGTTCAATCAACAAACGATCTGGCTTAGCACGAGCGAGCAACTGATTTAATGCAACTTGCATCGGCAGGCCTGCGGCACAACACATACAACCCCCCGGCACCTCGCGAATAAACACGCCTCGCTCTTGGTTATGTTGCCCTTCAAACAAACTGCCATCGACGCCAATCTCACCAAATTCGTTTACCAGCACCGCCCATCTCTCGTTAGCAGGCTTAAACTTGAGCAGGTGCAAAATCGCAGACGTTTTTCCTACACCTAGGAAGCCCGTAATGATGTTAGTGGGAATAGCCTCAATAGGCTTGGAGTCATTCACCATTAATAAATCCTATTCGATGATTGCAGTAAACGTTTGTTGGGTGCTCCTGAACGACAATAGGAAGTAGCCCTTGTGGATTTGCATTGTTTAACCGAGGTGTTCAACGGAGGTTTTTAACCCTATCAAAGCCTCACGATTTTTAAAAAAAAAGACCGCTTCATTGATGCATACTTCTATAAACGTCCAAATTACTGAGCTTCACTGCACCCGCAAGCATCATGATTTTGACACAGGCGATAGTTCCAATAATGTCCCAGCGCAATGATCACCGCACCTATCACGGTGAGCACTTTTTCCAGGGTTTCGCCGAGTTGTTCATGTCCTGCAAAGGATACTGTGCCCAGCATCAATAGACCGATACCGCCTATTAATAAAAGCCGATAGCGTTTGTGTTTCCTACAACCCATTGTTAAGGCATAGGCGCTGACGGGAAATACAGCAATCAATAGCCAAAGATGGAATATTTCGTCTTCCAATGCCATAGCGGCAAATGAGGGTAGTAAAACAGCCGCTAGGGGCATTGCCAGACAGTGAACAGTACATAATACGGACAGGCCGATTGCGGTCTTATCGGTAATGGCTTGCAGGTTATTCATAGCGTATTTTCTCTCGAGGATACTATTTGTTATGTTAGGCTGCGCTACTGATACAGCTCTCGCAGACACAGTTCATTTCTAACTGTGGACTGAGCAAACGGAAACCTGCCTCTTCTACACTGTGCTTTAACTGATTTACCATTGATTTGCCGATATTAATTTCTTTCACTCGCTGGCATTGACCACATATTAAAAACTGCGCCACCTCATGAGCGTGATCGCAGGTAATATGAGAGCAAGCAACATACTTATTTGCCAAGTTAAGCTTATGCACCAAATGTTCGTCCTGAAGAAATTTTAAAATCCGATACACTGACATCGCCGGAATATTTTCACCAAACACCGTTTTACAGTAATCCACCAGTTCGTAGGCAGACAGGGCTTTTTCCGACTGCAATAATCCCGAAAGTACCTGCTTACGCTTAAGAGTTAGACGGGAACCATGCTCTTTACAGTGCTGTTCGGCATGGTCGATAATTTGTCTTACTTCTTTCATATTTGTTATCTCAAAGAAAATACTTTCCACTAGGATTCAATTTTTTTGATTCCTGCAAGCTATCTATCACCCCTATCGCGTTGATTTATCGAATTCTAAGGAGCTGACCTAATAATACTACACACACGGACTATAAATGGCGGGTCTCATTACAGATAGATAATACTGAGATCTCAGGCCACATTAAATTTGTAGCTAAAGATTCGAATTGCATTTCCAACAGGTCATTTTCTAACCGCAGGATTTAGTCGCTAAAGTCCAGCGTCAATAGCAAACGATGTTCACCAGCGGATATCAGTGGCGATCGGTGTACCAAGCCTGCATTTTCGTTACCCTCCCAAAGCTCACCTTTTAATAGGGCAACATCTCCACAAGTCAGGCGTTGGATATCCTGTGTGTTTTTAAAGAGGCCGGATTCCAGATCTGGTTTGCCCTGATTTCCAGCGCCCAACTTTTTACGGTTAACAACTTGATGGGACAACCACTCCGTTGCAATACCCTGATAAGTAGTAACCAAGCGACTAGGTACTTTATCAACATGAAATCTCGGGCACATCGCTCGGTCCAGCACCGTTAAACGCAAACCTGCTCGCCTGAGGCTAAACAGGCAGCAAAACATATCCACCAGCTCTGCAATATTTTCACACAATTCAGATTCACTCGAAATACCCATAGATTCGCTAACGCTGGCAAGTGCACTGTCTGGTGTGACGGTCATAGATACTTGAAAAGTGGGGTTCGATTTCAAGAATGCATCGACAGAATCTTTTAATGTCTCGGGTAACTCGCGCTGCCAAATAGCAATATTGGTGTCATCGCGATAGATATCAGTAAAAATTCCTGGCTGGTTGCCTTGGGCAGCACGGCGGATTTTTACTTCAGTGTTAGACAACGAACCAATACTAGAAATACTAGATACAGTGGCTGTACTTATAGAATTCATGCTTGCTCCCATGCAGGAAATGGGTCCTGCAAGGTCGCCCAATAGGCTTTACCCTGCAATACCTCTGCCTCACTTAATAGGCATTCATCAAGCGCTTGAGTGAAGCGCTCCCTGTCCAAGCCTTGGCCGATAAATACCAGTTCTTGCCGCATATCACCAAAGGGCTCAACCCATTGTTTTTCAATGGAGGCGAGATACTCTTCATCGGTGGGCCAGTTATCCTTAGATACGGCTTTCCAAAACATCCCTCCAAAGCCATAGCGAGCAATGCCTCCGGCCTGACTCCATTGACCTGCGAACTCAGGTCGTGTGGCTAACCAAAAATACCCTTTGGAGCGAATCAGCTTGCCGTATTTATCGGTGCTATGCAGAAACTCATGAAATTTTTCTGGATGGAAAGGTCTCCGCGCCTGATAGCTAAAACTGCCAATGCCGTATTCTTCCGTTTCAGGAACATGCTCGCCGCGCATCTCTTTTAACCACCCAGGCGCTTGTTGCGCGCGCTCAAAGTTAAATAGCCCCGTGCTAAGCACCTCATCAATATTGACTTGGCCCTGAGTAATTGGAACTATCTTTGCGTCGGTATTCAGGGTTTTAAGAACAGCCGTTAAGCGCTCGATATCAGCCGGCTTAGACAGATCCGTTTTGCTTATAAGAATAATGTCTGCAAACTCGACTTGGTCCACTAACAAGTCAGCGACACTGCGCTCATCTTCTTCGCCTAGGGATTCACCGGTATCCTGCAGGTACTGCGCCTCATCATAATCCTTGAGAAAATTGACCCCATCGACCACGGTCACCATGGTATCTAAATCTGCAACATCAGAGAGCGACACGCCATTTTCATCAGCAAAGGTAAAGGTTTCGGCAACGGGTAAGGGCTCAGAAATGCCCGTCGATTCAATCACCAGGTAGTCAAAACGGCCCTCCTGTGCCAACTTATTCACTTCCTCTAAAAGGTCTTCCCGCAGTGTGCAGCAAATACAGCCATTGCTCATTTCTATAAGCTTCTCCTCACTGCGGTTAAGTGAAACCTCGTTCTGCACAATGGCCGAATCAATATTGATTTCACTCATATCATTAACAATAACAGCGACTTTTTTACCTTCTCGGTTGTTCAATATATGGCTGAGTACAGTGGTTTTACCGGCGCCTAAAAAGCCTGAAAGCACGGTGACGGGGAGTCTGTTTATATGGGTCATTGATTTCTCTGTTAGTTAGACTTTGTTGCATTGATACAACTGCGCACACAAATTGATATGATACAACATATCATAAATGACTTTGATGGGGTTTTCTATCGCCATGTCGGCCATTCCCATAAATTATTGGATTAGAATTGCGATTAGAGGGTTAAAAACCCGTTTGCGGAGGAAATAGTGCTGTGGGGCGCAAGCCGACGAAACAGGCGGTCTATGCTATGAAAAGTGTAGCGGCTAAAACGTATCCCAGCCCTAACCCCGCAAACGCCTTACCCTAAAGCTGCGCCCCTTGAGCTTGCCTTCACTGAGCTTTTTAAACGCCGTTTTCCCATGTTTACGGGTTACAGCAACATAGGCCCAGTGGTCACCTACCTGAATTTTGCCGATCTCTGTTCCTGGAATACCATCAGCACCAGTCAAGGCACCCACAATATCCCCTGGCCTCAGCTTCTGCTTTTTGCCACCGCCTATATGAATAGTCACCATAGGTGGATAGAAGACAGGTTCACGTAACAATTCTAGGTGCGGCAGGTTACCGCGATCAAATTTCTGTTCTAAATAGTCTTCTAACAAGTCAATTTTGTAATGTTCTTTTTGCGTATATAAGCTGCAGGCAATACCTTGAGCGCCGGCACGACCCGTGCGGCCGATCCGATGAGTATGGACTTCAAGCTCCTGCGCCATTTGGTAATTGATCACCATATCAAGAGCGTCAATATCTAAACCCCGGGCTGCAACATCCGTAGCCACCAGCACAGAGATACTGCGGTTGGCAAAACAGGCTAAAGTTTGGTCTCGATCTTTTTGCTCCAAGTCACCATGTAAAGCCGATGCTTCGTAACCTACTGCGCGCAATTCGTTGGCCACTCGATCAGTTTCGATTTTGGTATTGCAAAAAATCAGCGTGGTCTCTGGTTGATGTGCCTGCAACAAAAGCCTCACCGCCTCTATCCGCGACTGGTCATTGTCTATCTGATAAAGGGTCTCGACAATACTCTGGCTGCTGTGACTGTCTTGCACTTCTACAGTCACTGGGGATCGCATGATTCGCTGTGCAATTTTGTCGATTTTTTCAGGATAAGTAGCACTAAACAACAGCGTTTGTCGCTGCCTAGGCATATAACCAACAATATCATCCAAAGCCTGTTGAAAACCCATATCCAACATTCTGTCGGCTTCATCTAAAACGAAAGTCGTAAGATTATCTAAATTAAGATTCGCTTTGCGAAGGTGATCTTCGACCCGCCCAGGAGTGCCCACAATAATGTGCGCACCGTGTTCCAAAGATCCCACCTGAGGCCCAAAGGCTACCCCTCCACAGAGCGTCAGCACCTTAATATTGTGGATCCCTCGTGCCAGTTTACGTATCTCAGCAGCCACCTGGTCTGCTAATTCACGGGTTGGACATAACACCAGGGTCTGAACGCGAAAACGCTTTACATCAAGCTTATTTAATAACCCCAGAGCAAAGGTTGCGGTTTTACCCGAGCCGGTCTTGGCCTTAGCAATAACATCTTTACTGGCTAAAATTGAGGGTAAAGCTTGCGCCTGAATCGGCGTCATTTCTGAGTAATCAAGGCTTGCAAGGTTATCGACTAGGGCGGGGTTAAGCTCTAAGCTGGAAAAATCATATTCTGACAAGGGGATTCTCATAGTTTGTTTTAGTGATTACGATTCAAAGCCAGAGCTTAAAGCTCTAGCTTAGCCGCGGCTCCATCTAGTGGCGACACTCTATAGGGGTTAGCGCATTATAGAGGCTGCCGCATTCACAAAATAATGATATGGCCTAGGGCATCGAACATCGCATTAGTTCGCAGCTAACATACCCCAGAGCCATATGCTTTTCCGAGAAGATTAGACGCCTAGGAACTGCTCTGCAGTGAGGTCGTAGCAAGTGCTGTCCAATTCCGCCACCAAACTGAGGTTTGGCTTGATTTTTGGCAATTCATAACGGAAGAAAAACTGCATCGCCGCGACCTTGCCGTCATAAAACGCATCGTCCGCCGCATTGCCCTTTTGCTTGCCATTTACCGCAGCCACTGCCTGTTTTAGCCACATCCATGCAATCACTAAATGGCCCATGGCATCCAAGAAAATCGTCGCATTGGCGAGCGCCAAGGATGGATCTTCAGCTTGCTCGACCACAGAGATAGTGTCTTCAATTAGCGCCAAGTACTCAATTAGTTGATCACAAAAACTGCTTAACCCAGCATGCCCTGCTGCCGAGTCAATCGTTGCCTGGATCTCTTCACGAAGAATTTTCACCGCAGCGCCATTTTGCATGCGTACCTTGCGACCCAGAATATCTATACCCTGAATACCCCAAGTCCCTTCATGAATATGATTGAGCCGGTTATCTCGATAGAGACGTTCCACCGGATATTCGCGGGTGTAGCCATAGCCGCCCAGTATCTGAATCGCTAACTTATTCGCTTCAAGACAAAACTCTGAGGGCCAAGATTTACAAATCGGTGTCAACAAATCGAGCAGTAAATCACGACGTTGATTCGCTTCTTGGTCAGTCGACAGCTTTTTAGTATCGATCAACTCTGCACAGTAATACATCAGAGTCTGAGCACCCTCGATAAAGGCTTTCTGGGTCATCAGCATACGTTTAATATCGGCGTGCTCACTGATCATAATCTGAGGATCTTCCGGATTACGATTAACCAGTGGGCGGCCCTGAGGACGATTTCTGGCGTAATCCAATGAGTACAGATAACCACCCAGCGCAGACATAACTGCGGACATGCCCACAGAGATTCGCGCTTCGTTCATCATATGGAACATGTTTGCCAAGCCCTGATTGGGTTCTCCCACCAGGTAGCCGATGGATTCACCAGACTCACCAAAGTTGAGCAAACAGTTGGTCGCTCCGCGACAGCCCATTTTATGATTGAGGCCAGCCAGTGCAATATTGTTATATTCACCAATAGTGCCGTCATCGTTAACGCGATTTTTAGGCACCAAAAATAATGAGATGCCTTTGACACCAGGAGGCGAACCGGGAATCTTTGCCAGCACCATATGCACGATATTTTCGGTGATATCTTGCTCACCGCCAGATATCCACATTTTGGTACCAGTCAGGGCGTAGGACCCATCGGGCTTTGGCTCTGCCTTGGTACGAATATCAGCAAGCGAGGACCCCGCTTGTGGCTCAGATAAACACATTGTGCCGAACCATTTGCCATCCACAAGATTGGGCAAGTACTTGGACTTAAGCTCATCAGAACCACAGGCATTAAGCATATTAGCCACGCCTTGAGTCAGAAAGAGATAAATATGCGCGGGGTTATTTGCGCAGACAAACATGCCGTTAAGCGCTTGATCTGCCATCCAGGGTAACTGCAGACCACCAACATCTGCATCATAAGCTGAGGCACATAAACCGGCTTCCTGGTAGGCAGCAATCGCCTCTTTGAGTTCAGGGATAGTTTCGACTTTGCCGTCGACAAACTGTGGTTCATTGGCATCCAGCTTAGAGGCGCAGCTCAAAAACTGATCTTCAGCAATCGTCTGGCAGAGATCCAACATGGCGTCGAGGGACTCGCGATCATAGTCGGCATAGTGCTCTGAATTGAGAATCTCATCTAACCCTAGGGTTTCATAGAGTACAAAGTCGAGGTCTCGACGATTAACAATCATTGACATGTTTATTCCTCTTTTACTTTTAATAAGGAGTGGAACCCACTCACTAGATAGGTTTTCTCGTCATCTTTTATGCTCAGACGAATAGGAAATTTTACGGAATCGTACTTGGTTTGGCCTTGATTTAACAATATAGGATATTGATACCGGTAATTATCCTGGCCTTATACCAGGCACAAATAACCTTGATATCGAGCGTATTTCTTGTTGCTATATTTCCGCTTGTCAGCAGGTGAGATGCAGGCAATCGTATTGCAGGGTTGCTGCTATTTTAGGGCAGCGGCGTTATAACGACATTTCCCGTGCTGACTAGCTGATCAATAGATGCGTTATCCCAACCCAGCTCACTGAGAACCTGACGACTGTGTTCTCCCAGCAGAGGGCTAGGTTTGGCCTGAGAAGTGGTGGCGCCATCAAACTGCACTGGAGGCCGGGGAACGGTCAGCTTGCCCATCGCTTTTGTGACATAGGTTTCCAGTGCATCGATTGCCTGAATCTGCTCATTGGCCTCTATCTCGTTTTGATGTAAACAGGGTGCGCAGGGAACATCTGCCGCTTTAAGTGCGGCAACAGCTTTTTCTACACCTATATCCAAACGCGGGTTTTTAAGCACCTTGCCAACTTCTTTCATATTCGACATGCGCGAAGCAATGCTGCTGAAGAGTGGTGTTTCGAGTAATTCGGGATAGCCAATCAGCGGCAATACAGCCTGCCAATGAGTATCGGTTAGGGCCGCGACAGCCACTGCGCCATCACTAAAGTTGAGGGTTTGGAAATAATCAGCACCCGGGGACATTTCAAATCGATCATCATCCTTGAGGGTTTTATGCATCATTCCGTCTGGCCACATAAAGGCTAAGCAGGCGTGAAGCATTGAGATATCAATATGCTGTCCCTCACCAGTAGTTGCCCGCGCAACTAGGGCTGCGGTTGCAGCTTGGCAAACCGTGTAGCTAGTGACTTTGTCGCAAATAAAAGTGCGAATATGATCAAAGCCATTATCGTCGGGGGACTGCAAATTGGTTAACCCAGACATTCCCTGAATAACATGGTCAAAGGCTGGTTTGTCAGCCATCGGGCCCTGCTTGCCGAAACCGCTCACGGCAACATAGACTAATCTAGGATTAATTTTTCGCAAAACATCTGAGCCCAGCCCAATGCGGTCCATGACCCCTGGGCGATAATTGTGCAGTAGCACATCAGCCCGTGCTGCAAGCTTTTTAACCGCCTCAACTCCAGCTTCGGACTTTAGATCTATAGCCAGTGATCGCTTGCCGCGATTACAGTTGTGGAAAAACCCGGAAACACCATTTTTCTGCGTTCCCAGAGGCCGCATTTGATCACCACGCTGTGGCGGTTCCACCTTAATCACCGTTGCACCCTGAGCAGCCATAGTCATGGCGGCCAGTGAACAGGTAATCATATTAGAAAGCTCAATAACTTCTAAGCCGGCGAGGGGCTGACGTGCGGTGGGGGTACTTGTTCGGGTGCTCATTGGGGTGCCCTTGTTATTATTATTTTTGAGTATCGAGCAATCAAGTATTACATAGCCAGAGGCCTAGGTCACCCCGAGGTAGAAGACCAATTCCTCTTCAGTTAAGAGTCGTTAAGAGCCGCTAAAAGCCATTAACTGGCCCATTAGGTAATCCCCAAAATCCCAGCTACACTGTCCTCAAAGCCTAATTAAGGATTGTCTTTGCTCTCTTTAAATTCTACTGCACTGCGCAGTTATAGCCAGCTAGCACTTATTATTGTCGCGGCCGGAGCAATCTATCCACTGCTTTACTTGCGGCAAAATTTCGAATTTTCGATCCTCGAGGCGTTTAATATCAATCAGACCCAGTTGCGCTATTGCAGTTCGATACTGGGTTTTATTTTTATGATTACTTATGTCCCCAGCGGCTGGTTAGCGGATCGTTTTTCCTCGCGTAAATTACTCGCCTATTCCCTCCTCGCCACCGGACTCCTCGGACTCTGGTTTTCCACGATGCCCTCCTATACCTCGCTGCTGATAATCTATGGTGCTTGGGGATTGGCGACAGGTTTAACCTTCTGGTCAGCACATATCAAACTGGTTGCTATGCTCGCCAAGAGCGATCAGCAAGGGCGGTTTTTTGGTATTCTCGATGGTGGACGAGGTCTCGTTGAGGCGCTTTTGGCAACCCTGGCCATTGCGCTTTTTGCCTATGTGCTCAGTGCTGAATCTGGCTCTACAACGCTGGCTCTAAAGCAAGTTATTTACCTTTACGCAGGGGTATTGCTGGTTATGGCGCCTCTCACCTACTGGCTTCTCGATGAGCCCGAAGCAGAGCCGAAGCAAGCAGCTACTGTAACAAAAAGCTCATTTATGCATGATATCAAGGTGGTTCTAAGACGCCGTGAGATCTGGTTGTGCGCAATTTGTATTGCCTGTGGCTACCAATTGTTTTATGCCACTTATTCTTTTTCGGCTTACCTGCAGCAGCATTTCGGCCTTACTGCGGTGATGGTAGGATCCATTACCGTGGCGAAATTATGGATGAGACCTATAGGGGGCATAGCGGCGGGATTTATTGGCGACTGGAGTAGCCCTGAAAAAGTGCTTTCAATACTTTTGGCCTTGGCGTCACTGTCTCTGGCGATGATGGCCTTTTTACCGGCTAGCGCGGCGACGCTGTTGATGCTGGCTGTGGTGCTGCTTATCGGTTTATTAACCTATGCCGTGCGCGGACTCTACTGGGCTACATTGGGTGGCTGTAATGTACCCAACAATATCAAAGGCTTGGCTATAGGCATTATTTCAATGATTGGCTATTTTCCGGAGTTTTACCTACCACTTGTCAGCGCGCCACTTATAGAGCTTTACCCTAACGGGCTAGGGTACAAAATATACTACTTGATAATATCGCTGTTTGGGCTGGCGGGTGCCTATGCCGCCTACCTACTCGCGAGACCAAAGATTTGATTTAGAGCACGGTTCTTTGGCCCTGGTCTACGCCCTTGTATAAAGCTCTTTTGGAGAGCTCTTTTGAAGAGCTCTTTTAGAGCTCCGCGAGGGCCGTCTCTAACCACTCCATACGATTGCTATACCAAGACTTCAAATGGTCAACCTCGCCCTGGTAAGTATCGAAGACAACCGGATTGGGCCAGACGGCCAGACCAATGGTCTGCCATTTATCATTATTCTGCTGTTGCGCCCACTGCAGTTGCTCTGCATAGGCATCTATTTTGTCGAGGATAGAATTTTGATTTTGCTTAAAGTGGGCGAAGCGAACGTTAACCTTTTCTACAAAGGCAGGATCTTGAAACAGACGTTCAAACCATGGATGAAATTTAACCCAAAAGCCTTCGCTGTATTGCGCGTCAGAATAGTCGACGTTACCAAATGAGAGATCGAAGTCCCACAGCGGACCCATCTTAATTTTTTCGCCTGGCATAACATTGACGAACATACTGGACCAAGATCGTGAATCCTGATTCTTATTAATTTCGTTGATCAGATACCAATCGATAAAGCTATCAATATCTATGTACTTGGCATAGCCAGTCGTGGCACTGCGATAACTATTGCCGTATAGAGCTGTCTCAAAATTTGCTAGCAGATCTTTAATATAAGTATATTCAACACTATCCAAATCTAAGCTGGGCTCCTTAATATTAATCAAGAACCGATCTGTAATAACACTATCAAAATAGACGTCGTCCTCATCCAGCCTTTCTAACTGATCCAGCTCTAGCAAATACCCGCTGTCACCCAAGGTTACGCGATTATCACTCTCTTCGACTTTTTGGGTGATATTGTATGTGCCGTTGTACTGGTCATTGATATAGACCTCAGCGAAGCGCCCCTCTGGCGTCCAATCCAAGTGACTTAGATAACCCATTTCAAAAGTAATCTTATTGCGCAACAGAGTTTTGTCGGAGTACTCCGCGAGAAACAGCCATTTTTTATCTCTGGGCATGCCCAGAAATTCAGCTTTATCTGATAATTTCATTTGGAAGGGCTGTTTAGGGTGCAAAAACCATGTTGAATTGCCTCTGCCGCGAATTTTCATTTCGGTGGAGGGCATGTCATCGAAATCTCGACCACCATCGATTGAAACATCACCCGTTACATAGTCATCTTTTGACTCTATGGGAGCAGAGTTATCAGTCTCCAAATAGATAATCGGCAAGCCGGTAAACTTGGCCAAATCCACGCTATAATTTTCAGTTTCACCCTCTGAATTAGCTACGGTATAGATAACAACCTCGGTAAAATCATTAACTGAAGTGCCACTCTCTTGAGCTACACCCTCAATTGAGACGGAACTGCCAGTAAACTCAAAGCTAGCTATTAGCCCACTGACCCGACTATTGCTTAGCACACGCCCATTAAAACCCGTACCACTGCTACTTTTGCTCAGCATCAGGTCTGCTGGCAGGCCAGAGTTATTAGCGGTGCTAAATAAAATCTGGCTAATGCTAGGGGCTGCAACTGGCTCTTCAGTTGGCTCTTCAGTTGGCTCTTCAGTTGGCTGTTCAGATGGAGGCTCAGCTGGAAGGTTAGCCGAACCATTATCCGGGAGTTTGGTTGGAGAGGATCCGCCGCCACAGGCATTGAGTAAGAATAGAAAAGTCACTAGTAAAATCTTTTGGCGCACAGGCTAAGTCTCTTTTTAAATTATTGTTATTACTCTCGGGCGGAGATTATAACAGGCGACTATATCTATATCGTCATTATTTGGTTCGCCACTAACAATAAAGCGCATCAATGGTTCCCATTCAGCCTAAATCGTCCCGCCTCGCCCCTGTTTCATTTTGCGTTATACTGCAGCGGGCTCGAAGGCGGAATGATGAAAAGAATAGGCGCTAAACAGCAACATCGAACTAAAAAACGGTACCATTTACCCTCACAGTCAGCAAGACGATAATCCGCATAGCCGTAGCAAAAATGAGCCGGTAATTAATAAAAACTAAAACAACAGAGAGTAATTATTCGCTATGGCCAATAAAAATACGGCATCAATATTTGGTTTGCCGACTGCAAAGCCGACATTAATGACCATCCTTGCACCACTAATGATCATTGCCTTTCTTTTATTTTCACTGCTCCGACCGGACTATGCCCGCGACCTCTTCAACAGCATGCGCGACTTTATTACCAACCAGCTCTCTTGGTATTACATCAGTGTAGTGAATTTCTATCTGCTTTTTGTGCTCGGTCTAGCTCTGAGCAAATTCGGCAATATTCGCTTGGGCGGCGACGATGAAAGGCCGGAATTTAGCAATTTTTCATGGCTCTCAATGCTCTTTGGTGCCGGCATAGGTATTGGCATTTTGTTCTGGAGCATCGCCGAACCGCTGACCCATTTTCAAAGTAATCCCTTTATGGGCGAAGCCCAACCACTGAGCCCAGAAGCCGCACAAATAGCAATGCGACTAACAATTTTTCACTGGGGTCTGCACGGCTGGGCACTCTACGCTTCAGTAGCACTTATTCTCGCCTATTTCGCCTACCGCAAAGGCCTGCCTTTAACCATAAGCGCCAGCCTCTACCCAATCTTGGGAGATCGTATCTACGGCCCTTTAGGCAAGGCAGCAGACCTGCTAGCGGTATTGGGTACTGTGTTTGGCGTAGCCACATCTCTGGGGCTCGGGGCACAGCAGATGAATGCGGGGCTCGCCACATTAACGGGCATAGAGATTAATACCGGGACTCAGATACTGCTTATTATTGGTATTTCAATTATAGCTACGCTGTCTGCACTGACCGGCGTCAACCGCGGCATCCGCATACTCAGCGAGCTCAATATGCAGCTTACCGGCGTTATTCTGGCGCTCTTCTTAGTGTTTGGTCCGACCCTCTATCTGCTCTCCTCCTTCGCCGGGAATATTGTCGACTATATTATTCATCTGCCGCGTATCAGCACTTGGGTCAACGACGACCCCAGTGACCAATGGCAGGGTTGGTGGACAATTTTCTACTGGGGTTGGTGGATTGCTTGGTCTCCCTTCTGTGGTATTTTTATCGCCCGTATATCTCGAGGAAGAACTATTCGTGAATTTGTTTTCGGGGTACTGCTGACACCCACATTACTGACTATCTTTTGGATCTCGGTGTTTGGCAACACAGCTTTTGATATTGAGCTATTTGGCAATGGTGGGATTGTTGCTGCAGTTAATACCGAAACCACTAGCGCACTGTTTACAACGATTAATTTAATGGCAATGGGTAAGGTGCTTGCACTTATCACTGCCAGTATTTGCACCCTTATGCTGATCACTTACTTTGTGACCTCTGCCGATTCAGCCACCCTGGTGATCTGCACGCTGGTGACTGGTGGTGACCAGAACCCAAGCCCGCTTACGCGTATCTTTTGGGGTAGCAGTATAGGTGCGGTTGCCGCAGTGTTGCTTTTTTCAGGGGGCTTGTCTGCACTGCAAACAGCTTCGATTGTTACCGCCCTACCATTTTCCGTGATATTACTTTTGGCCACCTATGGCCTGTGCAAGTCGTTGTATCAGGAACAGAGTAACCGTGAAAATTCGCCCTTAAATATAGGCGAGACCTCACCCGTAAAGTAGCGCCAAAAATTTGGGATTCTATGCCAATGAAGCCATTACTAATAACCGCTATTTGCGCGCTGAGCTTTTGGGCCGGCGCAATCCAAGGAGACAGCCACATGATTATCGACGTTAGAACCACAGAAGAGTGGAACTCAGGCCATCTTGCCTCAGCACAGCATATTGAGCTGCAGTTGGTTGCCGCACAGATTGAGCAGCTGGTACCCAACAAGAGTCAGCAGCTCTATCTCTACTGTCGCAGCGGCAATCGCTCTGGCCAGGCAAAAACGTTAGTTGAAGCCATGGGATATAGCAATGTAATCAACGCTGGCGGAGTTGCTGATGCCAGCGCCCTTCTCAATGAGGATATTATTAAATAGTAAAGGGCCAAATTTAGAAGAGACAGCAACATGACAGCCCTGCCGAGATAGTTATGCCAGTAACTTTTCAAACTCGGCAATGGGTACTGGTTTACCAAACAGATAGCCTTGAAATAACGGGCAACCCAACGCGTCAAGAAACTCATGCTGGGCCTCAGTTTCAACGCCCTCCGCGATGACCTTGATCGCTAAGCTTTTGGCCATAGCGATAATCGTCTGGACGATAATATCGTCACCCTCCTTGATACCTATATTGCGTACAAACGATTGATCCATCTTCAATTGCGATAAAGGCAATTGAGTCAAATACGATAGCGATGAGTAGCCAGTGCCAAAATCGTCCAATGCAAACTCCACTCCTGCCCGCTGCAGTTGGTGCATTTTTTCGATGGTTTCACTGGTATTGTCGAGGATCACTGTTTCGGTAAGTTCTAGCTTTAGTAAACTCGGGGAAATATTATAGCTGGCAATCGCCTGTAAAACCGTTTCAACAAAATTACACTGGTGAAACTGACGTGGGCTAATATTGACCGCGACGCTAAGCCCGCTGGTGTGCAATTGACTTTGCCAACGCTTTAACTGAGCACAGGCAGTTTCTAAAACCCACTGGCCAATGGAAAGAATCAGGTCTGACGCCTCGGCCAGAGGAATAAAATCACTGGGCGACACGATTCCAAGTTGAGGATGCTCCCAGCGAATTAACGCTTCTGCTCCCACAGGCCTCTGCTGGCTATCGACCTGAACCTGATAATAGAGCTCAAACTGCTGCAATTGAACCGCGCTGTGCAGTGCGTTGGCTAGCTGAGCCTGCAGAGTTACCGTTTCTTCCATGGCCAGGTCAAAGAAACACATTTGATTACGGCCCGACCGTTTGCTCTGATACAGAGCTATATCGGCCTGCTTGAACAACTCTTCTATAAGTATCTGACCATTATCTGTGAGGGCCACTCCAATGCTGGCACCGCTATGTATATCTTGCTCATCGACGCGATAAGACTGGTTGAGAACAGCCAAAATCTTCGTCGTCACCACCTCGACTTCAACCTTGGCACTTTCAATATTCGAGTCTAAGTTCTCCAGCACTACGACAAACTCATCACCACCAATGCGGGCAACGGCATCATCACTTCGAACGCATCGACGCAATCGCTGTGCCGTTTCAATCAAAATTTTATCGCCCAGCTGATGCCCTAGAGTGTCATTGATGTTTTTAAAGTTGTCCAAGTCGATAGACAATAAAGCCAGACTTTTGATATGCCGTTGGCTCGAGTTCAATGCTTGAGAGACAGTGTCTATAAGAGCGCGACGATTAGGTAAATGTGTCAATGGATCAAAAAAAGCCAGCTTATGGATCGCATCCGCATCTCTTTTAGTCGTAGTAATGTCGGAAAACGAAAATACGTAATGGGTAATTCGACTCTTGGCATCATGAATAGTCTTTACGGTAACTAACAGGGGGAACACATCACCATTTTTACGGGTATCCCAAACCTCCCCTTCCCAACTTCCCTCCGTTTCAAGGGTGCGCCACATGTCGCCATAGAACTGTTCACCCTGCACAGTTGAAGATAACAGACTCGGCCTGAGTCCAATTAAGTCGGCCGAGGAGTAGCCAGTAATATCAACAACCCTTTGATTGACGCGCAGCGTCCTGAGGTCTGCATCGGTAATAATGATGGCATCCTGACTGTTAAAGGTGATCGCAGAGATACGCAGCTCTTCAATATTTTTATTGTGCTCAGTGAGATCTCTAACAAAGCAATTAAAAAAACATTCGCCGTCACGCTGCAATACAATCAACGCAATTTCCACCGGCACTTTGCAGCCATCTTTGCGCACAGCATTAATTTCGAAGCGGTGGTGATTGTTCTCATCGGCCCCAACCACCAGAAACTGCTCCATCAGCTGACGGATAACCTCATGCTGATGAGTGGGCAATAACAGCTCAATAATGTCCCGACTGTGGGCATAGTCAGAGGTGTAGCCAAAGATCCTCTCGGCCTCGGAGTTCCAATAGGTGACCCTGCCTTGCTTATCAAGATTGATCACACCGTCCAGTGCCCGGTCAAGAATCTGACGTGACAGCAGCTCAGATTCATTGTGCATTACCACTTCATCTTTTAGGTTCGCAGCGCCAATCTCAAGCTGCGCCTCTAGACGGCTGTTTTGAGTCAGCAGCACGCCGGTGGAGCTTTTTACCCGCCGCAGACGTCTACCCAATTCGATTTGTTGGGCAATGGCACGGCTCAGTACTGTCAGGGCTGTCCGCTGCGCCTCACTTAATGTGCGCGGAACATGATCAATCACACAGAGGGTTCCCAGAGCATAGCCATCAATCCCGATCAAAGGAGCGCCAGCATAGAAGCGAATATGGGGAGATTCCAATACCAAAGGGTTGTCTAAAAAGCGCTTATCAAGCTGTGTGTCTGGCACTTCCAATAGACTAGCGGGTTGCAAAATAGCATGGGCACAGAAAGCAATATCTCGGGAAGTTTCAGTCAAATCGAGACCCACTTTAGACTTGAACCACTGGCGATGCTCGTCAATCAGCGAGATTAGGGCTATCGGGGCAAGACAAATATGTGCCGCTAGGGCTGTGAACTCATCGAATTCCTTTTCCGACTCGGTATCAAGAATGTTGAGTTCCCGTAGAGCATCTAAACGACTGACTTCATCAGAGGGTATATCCGCTGTCATGATTATGCAGGCCCTTACGTGACTGATTATTAGTCAGGTTCGCGAAAAAATTGAAGTACGCTCCCTTTCTCAGGTGAGAACAGATGGATGATCCTATAGATATTCACGCGGGAAACACCATTCACAACAGGTATATTGAGTTAAATTTCGATCTAAGCTGATTTAAGATAAGGAAAGGTTTATAAGGGGGTGACAAAAACACAAATGCCTGAGCTGCTTTAGCTCAGGCATTTGTCTTGGGCATCTTGAGATTGTCTAGCAAAACTATTTTTCTGGCTTAGATTCTAATGTAAGTATGAGTAACAGTAGCGCCGTTCAATTCAAAAGACTGGCTCATATGGTTATCGTCAATCAACTGCATATTGAGCTTAAATTCCTCACCATCTGGACCCTCGAAGGAGCTAGTTATGCCAGTTTCAACGACATGACCGGCTTCATCAACTCGAAAAGAACCAAAACCGAAGTGTTTAACCGGCTCATCATCAATGACCATGCTTTGGAAAAAGATAAAGTGACCACCGCCAATCAACTTCATTTCAACGAAATCTGCCCACTGGTCTGCTTCAGAAGAGCGACTATCCAACTTCCACAGTCCATCAAAAACCGTCGTTTCAGTTGAAAGCGTTTTCCACTGCTCAACCATGTTGACGCTGCGCTCGCCGTACATCATGCCTTTCAGACTCTGAGAATAACCCGCTTCAGTTGGGACAATGGTTAAATCAAAACTCAGGTCTTCAAGTGGACCATCCTGACTGGCAATCGGGGTTTCAACCAACACCCCATCAACCCACTGAGTATAACCAGCGCCGGCATCAACCTTGTCGGTGAGATCATTGTAAAAGGCAAACATAAAGCGATCTTGATGATAGATTTTCATTTGATCGCGAAGGTAGCTCGATACGTTGCCCTTTTCAGTGACATCTACGGATATCAGCGCATAGGCACCATCGGACAGACCAGGTGTTGAATCAATTGCAGAGACCGTTGGCTCAGATACGGCCTGATCTTCGTCGCTGGAGGCAGTTGCAGATACAGTAGTGACTGAACCAGCCAGTGATAATTTTTTCGGTGTCATGCACATGTCCTTAGTTAGTTTTTTATCGCGGCACCCAAGTACTTTGGTCTGGTACCGCTGGCTTGAGTCGAATACTACATGAGCAGTCCCCGGGCATAACATCGCAGTATCCGCTTAAACGCACAGAGATCCCCGCTCGACGTATTTGTTGGGCGACTGCCGCTGAAACCCGAAAGAGGCTAAACTATGCAGCAAGATTTCCGCGAACCTTCTATGGAAACCTCCACCTTTGAATTAGAGATAATATTATGAGCAGCGCCACTACAGAGCTTGAAGCAGCAACCTTTAGAAAACTTCTAGACCATTTGGATAGTAATAAAGACGTGCAGAATATAGACCTGATGATACTCGCGGGTTTTTGCCGCAACTGTCTCGGCAAATGGTATTTGGCCGCGGCCGAGGAGCGGGATATGGCTATAACCGCTGATCAAGCTCGGGAAGCCATCTATGGCATGCCCTACAGTGAGTGGAAAGCGGAGCACCAGCCTCCAGCTACAGCGGCGCAGCTAGAGGCTTTTGCGCAACGTCAAAAGTGATAACGTCGGTTGTTTAAGCTACAGACTATTCGTCAAGATGAAAACTGGGAGTCGACAGCGACAGTGCCAGCTCGTCGGCATCCATCTCTTCACCCACACCTTCAAACAATGGTGATGACAGATAGCGCTCACCGGTATCTGGAAGCATGCACAGAATCACACTGCCGGGCTTGGCAGTCTCTGCCAGCTGCAGTGCCACGGCAAAAGTACAGCCACCGGAAATACCGGTAAAAATACCCTCTTTTTGCGCCAGTGCCCGAGAGGCGGCAATGCCCTCTTCTGCCTCGATTGGTACCAGCTGATCGAAGCCTTTTGCATCGAGGGACTGCTGCAGTACATTGGGAATAAAGTCTGGTGTCCAGCCCTGAATCAGATGTGGCTGGAAAGCGGGATGACTGCCGGCAGGTGACCCATCTGCAGTGCGCTCTTGAGGCGTGCCACTTTCGATCAATTGAGCATTGCTGGGCTCACTGAGAATAATCTGAGTCTCTGGGCGCTTTTCGCGCAATACCTGAGCCACACCAGAAAAGGTTCCACCGGTACCGTAGCCGGTTACCCAGTAATCGAGATTGCTGCCGTTAAAGTCATTGAGAATTTCTTGCGCCGTGGTGTTGGCATGAATTTTTGCATTGGCATCGGTTTCAAATTGGCGGGCTAAAAACCAACCATTGGCCTCAGCCAGTTCCGTCGCTTTCAGATAACAGCCCATGGCCTTTTCCGCTTTCGGAGTCAGAATAACCTTGGCACCCAAAAAACGCATCAGTTTGCGCCGTTCAATGGAGACACTAGTCGGCATGGTCGCAATAAAGGGATAGCCCTTCGCCGCACAGACCATTGCCAAGCCAATACCGGTGTTACCACTGGTGGCCTCAATCACCGTCTGCCCGGGTTGCAGTTCGCCGCTGCGTTCAGCCTCTTCAATAATACTGATGGCCAGGCGGTCCTTGACCGATCCGGCAGGATTAAAAAATTCTGTTTTAACATATAGATCCACATGAGGTGGCGCCAGGCTATTAATTCTGACGCAGGGTGTATTCCCTATGGTGTCTAGAATACTGCCGTAGAGCTGGCCTCGTCCTTGGGTGGTGCGCGCTGCTGTGTCCGTCATAAGAATACCTGCTAATCGTTAGGGTGAACTGGGGTCATGAATCTCTCAGTAATCATTTATCAGCACCGTAACCATGTCAAGGGAGACCAGAGATTGAGATAGGAACAGCTGTATCAATTAACATTCACCTGGGGAAGTCTAGGTTCTACCCTAAGCTCCTGATTAAGCTCCTGATTAAGCTCTTTATTAAGTACTAAACCTGATTTTGAAAGGCAGGTGTTTACCAAGGTTTCTTCAACCAGCGCAACCACAGGCAAAATTCGCTGGCGCATAACATGGGGAAGCAGCATCACACTGCGCTGATATTGATCATCAAAGAGCTTTTGCAGACCTTTGTAATTACCCTCGACGCCCTGCTTAGTTATTTCGAGTAGTGCCTCGACCGGCGCTTGCTCCATCTGCGATTCGCAGACACGGGTGTGATTGAGCCGGTCATTCATATTTTTTACCCGCTCCACAATTTCCAGATTGCCGGAACGTCGCGCACAGTATTCAAAGATAGCGCCAGACGCATTGGCAATAATTTCGTCCGAGGGTAACTTAGCTAGGGCCAATTTCTTATTTAGCGCGACTAATTCAGGCATACCCAGTACTAGCCCCGGCACTTCATCGCGAATCAGTCTGTCCATGGACCAAGTCGTCAATATATAGTTCATCTCATAGAGATCACGTATATCTGCCTCAGATAATGTGCGCATAAAAAACCCCATCTTCGGCACATTGATAATCAAGCCTTCGGCCACTAGTCGCAGCAGAGTCTCGCGAACCGGTGTAATACTGACTCTGAGATCTTCAGCCAGGATTTCTATATTGAGGCGTTCAGCGGCAGCAAACTGCTGGGCGATAACTGAACATTTAAGACTTTGGTAAACACGCTTAATGATATTAGAGTTGTCTGATTTGCTGAGCATACTATTGCCTTCCCTATGGCCACTCATTAAAGAGCCTGATCTATATTATTCTCTTAGCTTTTTATTTAGCTCGAAGTCGACAATATTGGCTTTTGAAATGCCTTTTCTAGAGTAGGCCAACTGCTGTCCGATATGATCAGGTTGCGAAGGGGTATGGGTAATAGTGGTCATTTGATCTTGCTGCTCAACAGCTACCCTACCCTTGATCAACGTAACCAACACATCTGAAGGGGTTTTCTTGACCACAAAGGCAGTCCCCAAGGCAGTAATTTTGCCAATACCGGCTAGTACACTAAAGGGACGATCAGCGTAATAACCAAACTCATGCTCAGAAAAATGCTCGGTCTTATCGGCAAAAGCAGCCTTTAAATTTGGTGGCAGAGTTCTAGAAATATTAATAAGATCCGCAGTCTGATTACGGAAATTATCATCCCGAGTGAATAATTGCTTTATTTCTGCCATTTCCTACGACCGGTTGTTGCTGTATGAAAACACTACGCAGGAAATATTGCGCACCTCAATACAGAAGCGATTTTTGGAGGGGAAATATAGGGGTTTTAAAAGGCTCTAAAATAGACCCAGATCAATAAAAGCCGATCTCTGCGATCTGAATATCGGCACTGTGGTCTCTGCCGAAGGCAACTATTCCAATACTGCGGATTGAGCTGGGTTTTACGGCGCTGCTGAGCCAGTTGCCCGAGCGTGCGAAGGCGGTGAGGGGCACTTTAATAATCTGCCACTGATCTGTTGTCGTGAAACTGGCTTGATAGTACTGCCAGGGAAGCAAGGTTCCGGAGGTGCGAAGATGCAGATAGTACTGCTGGCCATTGCCTCGGACCTTTAGATAGGCGCCGATTGCTTTGTTCACGCTTTTCTTAGCAATGGTCCTACGCAGTTGAATGAAACCGCCATTATTCTCGGTGCTGACCTGCCCCGTCATATGGGCATATTGTTCGCCTTTATCTTCTCTAAACGCGACTCTACCCTCAGATACACCGCCCATGACCTGATCGCTGACGTAGGACCAACGCAGTAGTGGGTCTGCTTCGAAGTTGTCGATCATCAGTGGCTCCAGAGCGATCGTACTGGGCATTAAAAATAGGCTAAGGCAACTGGCAATGATGTACTGACGGAGATTCGCTTTCATTGATAAGTGCCTTCTATCCACGTTTGTATTGAGTGGGACAATAGCCGCGGCTGACGTCTGGAGAGCGCAATTGCAGATGTTTTGTTTTGCGGCCTGTGACACGTTTGCGCCAGAGGCGAAATGAACTTGGCTTCATGTTGCGGCGCATTAACGAGATAACGGCAGATTCATTGAGTTTGAAAAGCCCCTCGATGGCTTCAAAAGGTGTCCGATCTTCCCATGCCATTTCAACTACGCGAGACACTTCGCTGGCGGTTAATCCAGTGGCTGCGGGTGCTGCTTTGGGACTTAACTTACGGATGCTATGGGCCATGGGACTACCTTTACCATTCATGTTCAAATCGTACGTTTTTAATGGACTATCCGATGACTCACTCAGCTATTACATTTGCCCTAGCTTTGCGGTAGAGTCACGCGAATAAAGTTTTAATCCATCATTAACCAATATTAGTAGCTGACTATGACCGATCAACAGACTGAACCACAGACTCAACAACAAGCCATCAATATCGATGCGCGTAAGCTCTTTAATCTGGGTGCCAACTTACTGGTAGCCGGCTTTAAAAATCAAAGCCCCGAGAATGCTAAAAAACTATTCAAAGATCTGAAACAGGGTGTTTCGGTTAAGTCTGGTGAGCTTACCGGTGAGCCCAGTGGCGTTAAAATTCCGATTAGGTTAGAGCTTGATCGCAGCCAATATAAGGGCCAATTTAATTTCCCAAACTTTGAGCTGTCTTTAAATGCCATGCTGCAGAAGTTTCAAACCGAAGTGCGCAAAGACAAAGATCTAAAGGATTTGCGCACCCTAACCAATGAGGCGACTGGCGGCATAGTGTTTAACCTTCCCACTGGTGTCGAGATTCAAGGTAACCTCAATGTGTTAATGCTCTCTATGGAACCGTCGACAGATAGCTTGGCTGTGCGACTGATATTTGTTGATTCGACTCAGTTTCAACAGCAGGTCTAGCGCGCCAGCGCCCTTTCCTAAGTCATCAATTAAGAGCCGCTTACTTTGACTACCCATTTTCGCGAGTTAAGCAACCATCTGGCTGCTATCATGCCCGAGATTGGCAGCGGGCGGCTGCCGTCACTGTTAGTACAAATGCTCAACACTTTGGTGCCTTTCGACAATGCGGTAATCTTACATTATCGCCACGATGAGCAGCCCCTGCTTATCTACAACGATACCCCTCCTCTTGAAATAAAGCGGCAGATTGATACCTTCGTCAGTGGAGCATTCTTGATCGACCCCTTCTACCGTGCAGCGGTAGACTATCGTGCCAGTGGCTTGCAACGGCTGTCTGATCTGGCTCCCAGAGGCTTTGAGGACACTGAGTATTACCGCAGCTACTTCCGATACACGGAAATTAAGGATGAGGTGGGGTTTATTGTCCATCTCTCAGCGGACCAATTTATTAATATTTCTATGGGCCGAATGACCTTTTCGCAACCCTTTAATCGCGCTCAGATAAGTCTGTTGGAGGATATTACCAAGGTCATAGAGGCGGTTTGCAAACAGCAGTGGGCTGCTGAGAGTGGCGTGCAACAGGTGCCTGAGAATAGGCTTCCCAGTCAGTTAGATAGTGCACTGAAGGATTTCGGTACAGCGTATTTAACCGACAGAGAGACACAAGTAGTGCAGCTTTTTCTACACGGTCATTCGACCAAGTCAATTGCTGAGCGCTTGGGAATATCGCCAGAGACTGTCAAGCTGCACCGCAAGAATAGCTACGCCAAGCTGGATGTGTCGTCCCAGGCGGAACTGTTTCATTTATTTATCGATTCTCTGGCCAGCCTGTCGAACTATTCTGGTGGTGATCCACTGGTTGGCTATTTATAAACCAAAGCCAGTCAGCAATCACCGATCAACCAAATACCACTAGGCCCTCTTCCAAGGTTCCCTTGATCTCTGCCCCCGGTGCAAATTGACCGGAGAGAATGCTCTGGGCCAATGGGTTCTCAACAAGCTGCTGAATCACCCGCTTTAAGGGTCTGGCACCATAGACTGGATCAAAGCCTGCTTCGAGAAGCTTATCCAACACCTCCTCACTGAGACTCAGTTGCAATTCATGCTCGGCTAAGCGTTTACGCAAAAGATCGAGCTGAATACTGGCAATACCGCGAAGCTGATCTTTGGCCAGGGGATGGAAGACCACCACTTCGTCAACTCGATTGATAAATTCCGGACGAAAATGGCCACTGACCACATCCATCACCGCGGATTTCATAACATCGTAGTTCTCTTCTCCGGCGAGCATTTGTATCACATCAGACCCTAGATTAGAGGTCATCACAATCACGGTGTTTTTAAAATCTACCGTGCGACCCTGACCATCAGTCAAACGACCGTCGTCAAGAACCTGAAGTAAAATATTGAATACATCGGCATGGGCTTTTTCAATCTCATCCAACAGCAATACCGAATAGGGGCGACGACGCACGGCTTCGGTGAGATAACCGCCCTCCTCGTAGCCAACATAACCAGGAGGCGCGCCAATCAGCCTTGCCACAGAGTGCTTCTCCATAAACTCGGACATGTCGATGCGTACCATGGCCTCTTCGCTGTCAAACAAAAATTCAGCGAGGGATTTACAGAGTTCGGTTTTACCCACGCCTGTGGGGCCCAGAAACAGAAAAGATCCATTGGGGCGATTGGGGTCCGAGAGACCGGCACGTGAGCGGCGTACAGCATTGGAGACGGCAACTACGGCCTCACTCTGACCCATAACGCGCCGGTGCAATGAGTCTTCCATACGCAGCAGTTTATCGCGCTCTCCTTCAAGCATTTTAGACACCGGGATACCGGTCCACTTGGCCACCACCTCAGCCACCTCTTCTTCGGTAACCTTGTTTCTCAACAGGCGCTTCTCAATCTGGGCTTCGCTATTGGCGCTGGCTAACTGTTTTTCCAGCTCGGGAATAATGCTGTATTGAATCTGCGCCATCTTTTCGAGATTTCCGGACCTATGCGCTGCTTCAAGGTTGACCTTGGCCTGTTCGAGCTCAGCTTTAATATGGGTCGAGCCCTGCATTGAGGCTTTTTCGGCTTTCCAGATTTCTTCTAGGTCGGCATATTCTCCACCAAGCTCGTCAATATCATCTTCAAGTTTTTGCTGACGTTTGCGTGAAGCTTCGTCTTTGTCTTTTTTCACCGCTTCCCGCTCGATTTTGAGCTGGATTAGGCGTCGCTCCAGGCGATCCATCTCTTCAGGTTTGGAGTCAATTTCCATGCGGATGCGACTGCCCGATTCATCGATCAGATCAATGGCTTTATCCGGCAGTTGGCGATCGGTGATATAACGCTGGGACAATTTAGCGGCGGCTACTATGGCGCTATCGGTGATCTCAACGCCGTGGTGAACTTCATAGCGCTCTTTAAGACCACGCAAAATGGCCACGGTATCCTCCTCACTGGGTTCCTCTACTAAGACTTTTTGGAAACGGCGTTCGAGGGCCGCATCTTTCTCAATAAATTTACGGTATTCATCCAGTGTCGTGGCACCCACACAGTGCAATTCGCCGCGGGCCAATGCAGGCTTGAGCATATTACCCGCGTCCATAGCACCTTCAGCTTTCCCGGCACCGACCATGGTGTGAATCTCGTCGATAAACAGGATAATTTGCCCTTCCTGTTTGGAGAGATCTTTGAGTACAGCCTTTAAACGCTCTTCAAAGTCACCGCGGAATTTGGCGCCCGCTAATAAGGCACCTAGATCCAGCGTTAGGACACGTTTGTTCTTTAAGCCCTCCGGCACTTCGCCATTGATAATACGCTGGGCAAGGCCTTCGACTATGGCGGTTTTACCGACACCAGGCTCGCCAATTAAGACTGGGTTATTTTTGGTCCGTCGCTGCAGAACTTGAATGGTGCGTCGAATCTCGTCATCGCGGCCAATAACTGGATCCAGTTTGCCGGATTCAGCTCGCTCGGTGAGGTCGATGGTGTACTTATCCAGTGCTTCGCGCTGACTTTCAGCGTCAGCATCGCTGACCTGCTCGCCACCGCGAACCGACTCAATGGCGCTCTTGGCTTTGTTAGGGTCACCAAATTTGGTCAGGGTTTTGCCGAGTAGGTTTTTATCCTCCAATGCAGCCAGCAATAAAATTTCGCTGGAAACAAATTGGTCACCCTTTTTCTGGGCATTGCGATCGGCCATATTTAACAAGCGACTAAGATCTTGAGAGAGATTAGCTTCACCTGTGGGCGAACTAATCTTGGCGAGTTTGTCGAGTTGGCTGTTGAGCTCAGCTTGCAGGCCTACCACATCATAGCCTGCACGATTGAGTATGGGCCGCACACTGCCGCCCTGCTGGTTTAATAGTGCTAATAGAAGGTGCAGTGGCTCCATAGCGGAATGGTCATTGCCCACGGCGATGGATTGCGCATCTGCCAGTGCACTCTGCAGTTGATTAGTCAGCTTGTCGATTCGCATGGCATACCTCTGAATAGTTTTTAATCTTGCTTACTATTTTAGGTGGGGGCTGGCAGTGAGTTTTCAACGGGTAGGAAGTATTCATTGATGCAGGTCATAGAAAACCGCATATCAACAACTAGTGATTTAGAAGAGGGATCAATCTGTGGCCAAATTTCGACGGTGCGAAAGTGCTAGCTAACAACCATATTGTCGCGATGGATAAGCTCATCATCTTCTCGATACCCGAGAATTTCGGCTATGCGCTCAGTGCTCTGCCCCTGAATACGGGTTGCCTCATCAGAGTTATAATTCACCAACCCACGGGCAATTTCCTGACCATTAGCATCCATACAGCTTACCAATTCGCCACGGGTAAATTGCCCTTTGACCTGAGTCACACCAACGGCCAGTAAGCTACGACCCTGCTGTTGCAGAACTTTAATTGCACCGGCATCTAGCACCAGCTGGCCTTTTACTTGAAGCTGCCCCGCCAACCACTGTTTGCGTGCGGCCAAGGGTTGCTGAGAAGCGGTAAGTAATGTTCCAACTTCGGCACCTTCAGAGACTGCAGTTAAAATACCGCTGTTGCGGCCACCAACAATTACCGTATTGCAACCAGAGCGTGCTGCCAGCCTAGCGGCCTGCAATTTGGTTACCATGCCGCCACGACCAAGGGCACTGTTGCTGCCCCCCGCTAAGGCATCGAGAGCGCTATCGTCGGCCATGGCTTCGCTGATCAGCTGAGCCTGCGGATCGAGATCTGGATTGGCGCTGTAGAGACCGTCTTTGTCAGTGAGGATCACTAGCAGGTCTGCATCGATCAGGTTGGCCACCAATGCAGCTAGGCTGTCATTGTCACCAAAGCGAATTTCGTCGGTGACTACGGTGTCATTCTCGTTGACTATGGGCACGACATTTAACTGGATTAGTGTCTGCAGTGCGCTGCGCGCATTGAGGTAGCGCTGGCGATTGGCTAGGTCGTCATGGTCTAGAAGTATCTGTGCAGTGAGTCGATCAAAGCGCTTGAAGCTACTCTCATAGGTTTGGATCAGACCCATCTGGCCTACTGCGGCAGCGGCTTGAAGCTCATGAATGCTCTCGGGACGGGTTTTCCAGCCAAGTCGCACTATACCTTCGGCAATTGACCCTGAGGAGACCAAAACAATTTCTTTACCCTGAGCCAATAGCTGAGCGATTTGCTCCACCCAGCCATCGATGGCGTCGCGATCCAGGCCTGCGCCGTTATTGGTCAGCAGTGCACTGCCAATCTTTACGACTAGACGCTGTGCATCTTGGGTGATTTTTCGTGACATACCTAACTGCTCTCTGCTCTCTGCTCTCTGCTCTCTAAGCTCTAACTTAGATGCGACTTTAGCTACTCTGCGTAAACCACTTCAACATCGTCATCATCTTCGTCTTCAAACTCTTCATCGAACTCTGCACCTTCGATCTGTTCGCCGCCGAGGCGAGCTAGGCGCCGTGCTTCAGCTAACCCTTCAATGCGTTCGCGGGCTTCCGCTTGGATCTGCTGACGGCGTTCTTCCAGCGCCACAACCAGTGTCGGATCTATATTTTCGCGTTCGCGATGACCGTCGATATAATCCATGATCGCTGCGCAGAGGGCTTTGGTGCCCTGAGCTGAGATCGCAGAAATAATAAATACTGGGCCCTGCCAGTTGAGTGTCTCAACCACGTTCTTGCAAGCTTGCTCCACTTCTTCTTCGGGCATCAGATCAGTTTTATTTAACACCAACCAGCGATCGCCGTCGGCCAACGTTTGGCTAAATTTGGCCAACTCCTGCTCGATCACCACGGTGTTCTCGGCTGGTGTGGTGCCGTCATAGGGCATCATATCCACCAGATGCAACAATAATCTTGTACGCGTTAGGTGTTTGAGGAAACGAATACCCAAACCCGCGCCTTCAGATGCGCCCTCAATGAGGCCGGGAATATCCGCAACCACAAAACTTTTATCACCGCTCATACCCACTACGCCCAAATTGGGCACTAATGTGGTGAAAGGATAGTTGGCGACTTTCGGACGCGCTGCCGAGACGGCGCGAATAAAGGTGGATTTACCCGCGTTAGGTAAGCCGAGCAGTCCGACATCAGCGAGCACTTTCAGCTCAAGCTTGATCTCGCGCAACTCGCCTTCGCTGCCGGGAGAGGTCTGTCGCGGGGCACGGTTGACGCTGGATTTAAAGCGCGCATTGCCGAGGCCATGAAATCCGCCCTGGGCAACCTTAAGCTGCTGACCCAATTCAGTGAGATCGCCGAGTACATCGCCAGTCTCTTCACAGAGCACTGTGGTGCCCACGGGAACCTGCATAATCAGGTCTTCGCCGCCGGCGCCAGTACAGTCAGAACCGCGGCCCTGCTCGCCATTCTCAGCGCGGAAGTTGCGTGTAAAGCGGAAGTCGATCAGGGTGTTGAGACCCTCTGCAGCAACCAGAAATACGCTGCCACCGTCACCGCCGTCACCGCCATCTGGGCCGCCTTTGGGAATATATTTTTCACGGCGAAAGCTCATGCAGCCATTGCCGCCTTTACCTGCCTGTACTTTAATTGTTGCTTCGTCGACGAATTTCATAGGGTCAGTTTACAGTTGCTATTGCTGTGTGTCATCGCGTGGGCGACCAGTGTCAAATCGCGCGCATAAAAAAAGCCCCACGTAGGGGCTTTTTTAACAGGAAGTGGTAGTAACCTACGCGGAAACCACTTCTGCATACTTACGGTTCTTCGGGCCTTTCTGCACAAACTGTACAACGCCTTCGGCAGTTGCGAACAGAGTGTGGTCTTTGCCGATACCAACATTGTTGCCTGGGTGGAACTTAGTGCCACGCTGACGAACGATGATGCTGCCTGAATTGATTGCTTGGCCACCGAAAACTTTAACACCAAGGCGTTTGCTTTCTGAATCGCGACCGTTACGAGTACTACCACCAGCTTTTTTGTGAGCCATTGCTATTTCCTCTTCGGATTAACCAGCGTTAATGCTAGTAATCTTAACTTCTGTATACCACTGTCTGTGGCCCTGTTGTGTGCGTGAGTGCTTGCGACGACGGAACTTGATAATGTTCACTTTGTCGCCACGACCGTGAGAAACGATCTCAGCAGTCACTTTGCCACCCTCTACGAGAGGAGCACCAACCTTGACTTCAGCACCTTCGCCGACCATCAAGACTTCTTCAAAATCGATATTATCACCAGTCGCCAGATCCAGCTTCTCAAGACGAAGGGTTTCTCCTTCAACTACGCGATGCTGCTTTCCGCCACTTTTGATTACTGCGTACATGTTCTGCTCCAATTTATAGTGGCCGCATCAGTTAGTTAGCAGCCAGATTCCGTCGCTTTTTTTCTTGAAGCCAATAGCCTCTGCGAGAGGGCGGCAATTCTAATGGAACACCCCCCTGTTATCAAGTGTTATCAGAGCGAAAACTAGAGGAATTTTACGCTCTGCTCAGAGGCTATCCACGCAGCCAAATAAGTGACCCATTGCGACCGGTTTTTGGCTCCCGTCTGTAGGAGTAGAAGCGCTCTGAATCGCTGTAGCTGCAGTAGTCGCCACCATAGATTTCCGTAACACCAGAGGCCTGTAGTTCGGCTCGTGCCAGGGCGTAGAGATCGGCAAGATACTTGTCTCCGACAGATTCTCGCAAGCGAAATGCAGCCGCTATGGCTTGTCGATGCGTTGGATTTTGCGCCTGATCGAGAAACGCCTGAAGGACTTCGCCACCCACTTCAAATACTTGCGGGCCAATGGCCGGCCCCAGATAGGCCAGCAGTAGATCAGGTGAATGTTTAAAAGTAGCGACGGTTTTACGCAATATACCACCACAGAGTCCGCGCCAACCGGCATGGGCGGCGGCGACTTGGGTGCCAGCCCTATCGCAAAGCAACACCGGCAGACAGTCTGCAGTTAATACTGCGCAGACAGCGCCGAACTGATCGCTGTAGCTGCCATCGGCTTGCGGTGAATCGATAGCACTGGGTGCATAGACTAGGTCGGTGCTATGAACCTGATCCAGCCATAGGGGCTCAGCGGGTAATCTGAGGGATTGAACTAGGCTTTGGCGATTGGCGATAACGCTCTGAGCATCATCCTGCACATGCAATGCAAGATTGCTCTGACTGAAAGGTTCAGTGCTGCAACCGCCTGAACGCAGTGTTATGGCGGAGCCTACATTGGCGGGCACTGGCCACTGGGGCCTGATAACATCTATTGGCATAAGCTTGCTTCCCGAATTCCTTATTCTTTTAAACTAGCCTTCTTCTAAGGCAAGCAAAAGATTCTGCATATCCTCGGGCAACTCAGTCTCCCAGTTAACATACTCGCCGCTGGCGGGATGGACTAAGCCCAGGGCTCTGGCGTGCAGGGCTTGACGACCAAAATATTGCAGGGAATCTCTGAGCTGATCGGAGACCCCTTTGTGAATACGAAAACGTCCACCGTAAGTATCGTCGCCGACTATGGGATATTTAATACTCGCCATATGTACTCGAATCTGGTGGGTACGCCCGGTCTCAAGCTTTAAACGAATATAGGTATGTCCGTCAAAGCGCTTGACCACTTTATAGTGGGTGCGCGCCTCTTTACCGTCTCTAACAACAGCCATTTTGACCCGCTGTTTGGGGTGACGGCCAATCGGCTGATCAACTAGCCCTCCTCCGATCATTACACCACTGACGACAGATTCATACTCACGGCTAACAGTGCGCGCCTGCAATTGGGCAACCAAATCGGTGTGAGCGGCGAGGGTTTTAGCAACCACCATCAGGCCGGTGGTGTCTTTGTCCAAGCGATGAACAATTCCCGCGCGGGGCACTGACTTTAACTGAGGGCAGTGAAACAGCAGTGCGTTGAGCAAGGTGCCCTCACGATTGCCTGCAGCGGGATGTACAACAAAATTAGTCGGTTTGTTGATCACAATAATATGCTCATCTTCAAACACTATATTTAGCGGGATATCCTCGGCCTGCCAATCACCCTCGGCTTTTAACTGGGCAGAAACCGCAATGGTTTCGCCACCCAGCAGTTTAAATTTTGGGGGTTGCTGCTGCCCGTCCACTGTTAGCTCACCGGATTTTATCCAAAGCTGCAGACGGGAGCGGGAATAGTCGCTAAACAATTCCGCGGCAATTTGATCCAAGCGGCGGCCGCAGTCAGCCGGAGATACGGTGGCGCTGAGTTCAATTTGGTCTATATGAACTTCTATGGGGTCTATTAAATCAGTCAATCGAGATAGTCCTAGCGTTGAATTTTGGATGCCGCCAACTTAGGCCGCCGTGCTGATTTCAGTTACCAGCGTTTTAACAGTACCTATATCGTCCACACAGATTGGTTTACCGCAGGCTGTGTGGTTAAATGCACGACTACATCGCTAGCGCGTCGACACTTTCTCAGGCTGGGAATATTACATGAAAATCAGGTCAATTATTTTACTCATATTGAGTTTGTCTGTTATCTCCGGGTGCTCTTGGCTGGGATGGGGTGAAGAGGAGTCTACCGAAGATGAAACCTCTGGTTACACCGAAGTCGATTTTTATGAAAAAATCCAGAGCAGCCTTAACGCGAGTAACTGGTCAGTGGCCATAAGCAATCTGGAGCTTCTGGAATCACAGTTTCCCTTTGGCAAGTATGCCGAACAAGCCCAGCTGGAACTGATGTACGCACAGTTTAAAACTGGTGACCACGACTCTAGTATTGCCGCTGCCGATCGATTTATCCGCCTGCATCCGCAACATCCCAACGTGGATTATGCCTTCTATGTTAAAGGGCTCTCTGAGGTCTCGCAGGCCACTAGCGCCTTTGATAACTTTTTGCCCACCGACAACAGTATGCGTGACATAGGGACTGCACGAGATGCCTTTGGCACTTTCTCGGAGCTGCTTAATCGCTTCCCGAAAAGCCCCTATGCTCCCGACGCACGCAAGCGTTTGGTAAACCTACGCAACCAATTGGGACGCGCTGAAATACATGTTGCCAACTACTACTTCTCACGCGGTGCTTATTTAGCCGCCGCCAATCGCGGTCGCTTTGTGGTTGAGAATTTCCAGCAGACACCAGCTGTTCCGGATGGTCTTGCGGTAATGGCTCAGGGTTACCAAATGTTGGGCATGCAGGAACTGTCGGATCATGCGGTTGAGGTTTTAGCCGCCAACTACCCTGAGCATCCCTCGCTAAATCAGTCTGGCGAGTTCGATTTTGACAAGCGACTTGTGGGTAGCGGTGATTCATTTCTCGGCAAGATCACCTTTGGTTTAATCGAGCGCCTGCAACCACCAGCCTTTGACTCGCGCGCTATCTATAATCGCTCAGTGCGCGAAGCTGAGCTAATTGCGACCAATGATGAAAAGAAAGAAGAACCACGCTCGATTTGGAACCGTATCTCCTTTGGTCTAGTCGACTAACTTATCCACTGTCCAAAGGGTTGTTTCGAAGCTTATGAACAAGGCAGCTATTATCGAAGAAATGCGGGTTTTGCCAGAGATTGATCCGCAGTTAGAAATTCAACGCAGAATTCAATTTATTAAAAATCAGCTCACAGCAGCTGGCTGTACAACCCTGGTGTTGGGTATTAGCGGCGGCGTTGATTCATCAACCTGTGGCCGCCTTGCGCAGCTCTCGGTGGAGCAGCTAAATGCCGAACAGAGTTGCGATGACTATCAGTTTATTGCTGTGCGCCTGCCCTATGGCGTGCAGATGGATGAAGATGATGCCCAGGTGGCACTGAGCTTTATTCAGCCCAGCAAGAGCCTTACGGTCAATATTAAAAAAGGTGCGGATGCTATTCATGACAGCGTCTGTAACACCCTGGCCGAGAACGGCCTGCACCCTCAGAACGAAGATGTCACCGATTTTGCCAAAGGCAATTTAAAAGCCCGCGCGCGAATGGCCTCACAGTACGAAATAGCCGGTATTCTCGGTGGCTTGGTATTGGGCACAGATCACTCGGCAGAAAATATCACCGGCTTCTATACTAAATTTGGCGACGGTGCCTGTGACTTGGCGCCACTGTTTGGACTGAGCAAGCGTCAGGTACGCCTGCTAGCCAAAACCCTTGGCGCACCAGATTCACTAGTGATAAAAACGCCTACTGCGGATCTGGAATGTCTAACGCCACAAAAAGCCGATGAACAGGTTCTTGGGCTGAGCTATGACGAAATTGATAATTTTCTTGAAAACAAAACAGTCTCTCAAGAAGCCGAGGATAGGCTGATTGCGATTTACACCAAGACTCAACACAAGCGTTTGGCCATAGCGACAATCTACGACTAAGCAAGGCGGGTTGAGTTACCTCCAATTTGGATGGAGATCTCAGTATGCAGGAAGCATCACAGCACAACTACGCCCAGTCTAGGTTACTGACGTTTTACTCAGGCTATAGGGTAATTCCCCGGCCTGTTACTTTGGCTGGGCCACCTAGAGATTCCTCTCCTATCTTTTTCGAAAACAGCGACAGCAATCTGTTCTCGACCACTGCTGCAGCCTACTTGATTGCCAGCTTGCTCAATCTACCGCTATTCCAGCTTTTGCATTGGAAGCCCGGTGACAATCTGTTATTCGCTATGTTGCTGGTGGATGTTGTCGCGATTAATCTGATGCTCTATAGCTCTGACGGTATGGCCGGATCAATGGGCTATCTGCTTATGGTTACTGTGGCAGCCTCTGGCACTTTCCTGACCACTAGACTGGCTCTATCCATTGCAGCCATTGCCAGCTTTATACCTGTTTCCATAGCCATGTCGACGTTTTTTCTCAGCGATGGTCGCCAAGCGGAAGTCGTGCGCAGTGGTGTCTTCGGTATTCTTCTATTTGCCACGGCGGTAATCTTTATCTATCTGACCAAACGTTTGGCGTTGGTGCAGGAATTAGCCGAGAGTGAATCTCAAGCGGCGACTCGGTTACAGCATATAAATGATCTGGTGTTCAATAAAATGCTCACTGGTATTATCGTCTTTGACAGCGATTTTCGTATCGAGCAACTCAATGAACGGGCATCTCTTTTACTGGGCCCAACTGATAGTCAGAAACTGCTTTCCCGCCACGACTCTCTAAACCAAGTGCCCGAACTGTTGCCCTACTACCATGACTGGAAAGCCAATCCACAGCGGCAACTGCCCACTTTCCTGTGTAAACATTCCGATATCCCACTGCAGATCAGTTTTAGTGAAATTCGCAGTAATAGCGTTGTGGATACGATTTTATTTATGGAAGATGCACGGACGCTCTCGCAACATGCTCAGCAGCTCAAGAATAGCTCTCTGGGGGCACTGACATCCAGTATTGCCCATGAGATACGCAATCCTCTCGGTGCGATTAGCCACGCCGCGCAGCTACTGCAGGAATCTAGCTTAGAACAGCCGGATCAGGAGCTGGTCGATATCGTGCTGCGCCACAGCAGCAGAATGGACAATTTGGTACGAGATATTCTGCAACTGTCGCGGCAGCAAGCACCGCAGATCAGCGTCACCAATATCTATGCGAATTGCATGCTGAGCAAAACTCAGGTGGAAGAGAGCAATCTGTTTAACCACCCCCAGATCGAAGTCGATAGCTCCGCTCAGTCTGTTAACGCACCATTTGATAGCGGCCAACTGCAACAGGTATTGGTCAACTTGATCAGTAATGCACTGCACCATTCGGAGAAAAAAACCGGCCACCCCTGGGTAGCTATCAGGTTCGATTATCAAACTGATATGAATCTGGCCATGTTAAAAATCTATGACCGCGGTAATGGCGTTTCAGCCGCTAACAAAAATAAAATTTTTGAGCCCTTTTTTACGACCGAAAAACAGGGTGTAGGGCTGGGCCTTTATATAGCCAGGGAACTTTGTGAAATCAACTTCGCTACACTAAGCTATGTGTATAAAAGCTCGGCAGAAGGTTACTTCAAAATAGTATTTTCTGATCCGGCCAAGCTACTGCCAAGGAATGCAGAAGATGAACAAGACCGTTCTGATCATTGATGATGAGCTGGATTTACGGGAACTACTCAAGCTGACATTGGCAAAAATACGTATTTCTGCGATAGCGGTTGAAACGGTTCACGAAGCCAAAGCCGAACTCAAAGAGCATTCCTTCGATCTCTGTCTAACCGATATGCGCCTCCCCGACGGCAGTGGCCTCGACCTGGTCGCCTATGTGCAGAAGAACCATCCGCAACTGCCTATCGCTGTGTTAACCGCCTACGGCAATGTCGAACTGGCGGTTGAGGCGCTTAAATTGGGGGCTTTTGATTTCCTCTCCAAGCCGGTTAACCTAGCGCGCTTGCGCAACCTGATTAGCAACGCCCTATCAATGCCCGACGACGCCCATATAGAAAGCATGATCAGTGAACCTCTACTGCTTGGTGAATCTCAACATATGCAGAATATTCGCCAGCAGATCACCAAGGTGGCACGCAGTCAGGCGCCCACGTATATCAGTGGTGAGTCGGGCACCGGCAAAGAGTTAGCGGCCCGCTCAATACATCAACAGAGTGCGAGAGCTAAGAACTTATTCGCACCGGTGAACTGCGGCGCTATTCCGAGCAATTTAATGGAGTCAGAGTTTTTTGGTCATCTAAAGGGCAGTTTTACCGGTGCCATTGAAGACAAAATGGGGCTTTTTCAAGCCGCATCTGGCGGCACATTGTTTCTCGATGAAGTGGCTGATCTACCTCTGGATATGCAGGTTAAATTACTCCGTGCGATTCAAGAAAAACGGGTTCGGCCAGTGGGCTCAGAGACTGAGATAGATGTGGATGTGCGACTGATCTGTGCCACCCATAAAAATCTACAGGATGCGGTGATGGAGGGAACCTTTCGCAGCGATTTAT
>Ga0206682_10000637_pt1 | contig 37416 bp, 17 predicted proteins | sample M240m12015metaG_FD_155444 | JGI IMG/M metagenome (GOLD analysis project Ga0206682, IMG submission 155444) | Ammonia-oxidizing marine archaeal communities from Monterey Bay, California, United States - M2 40m 12015 | ecosystem: Environmental > Aquatic > Marine > Intertidal zone | place: USA...
TTTACCAAAGTTTCGTGATGCGTTCTATGCACGTAATGTCGATACCACTGATTTTGACAAGTTTCTATTGTACTTCAAAAATAAGTACATGGACAATCTGCCGTTTGATTCGTCAACCGATTTACGATTTGTTATCAAACATATTACAGACTTCTATAGACGTAAGGGCACCGAGGAATCGTTGCGTCTTTTCTTTCGTATGTTTTTCAACGAAGAAGTCGAAGTATTCTATCCTAGTTCATCTATTCTAAAGCTATCTGATTCTATTTATGGATCAAGCCAGTACTTAGAAATGAAACCAGTTTCTAGTATTAGAGATTATCCTATTGTTCGTGGCGCAAAGATTGTGGGCGATACGTCAAAAGCAGAAGCGTTTATAGATGAAGTGATATTCAAAAACTTCAATGGTTCTATTACACCAATCGCTTTCATATCAAATGTCAATGGTAAGTTTATATCGGATGACGTGTTGACTTCTACTTTAGGTGATATCGTAAATAATGTAGGTAAACTTATCAAGGGCAGTATTAGTAATGCAACAGTACAGAATGAAGCAAGACTTCCTGGTAACAACATCGGCGATGATCTAAAACTTATTTCTACTGACAACGGTGTCTACGGCAAAGCAGTAGTAGATACAGTTCGTGAAACTACGACAGGCGTTATTGAGTTTGAAGTAGAAGATGGTGGCTATGGATATGCCGTGCAACAAGACGGTGTAAACAACGCAACTCTAAATGACTATTTGATCACTAATCAAGTTTTAGTTGTCGATACTAATAGTGGATATGACGTAAAGCCATTCGATACTATTACATTTACTTCCGCAGAAGTTAGATATATCAGTAATGATCAGCAAGTACCTGGGTTTAGTGCAGTAAGCATAACTGTTACAGTGGTAAAATTCGAAGGCTCTGTAATCTATTGTGTTGTGCCGAGTAACGATCTGCCTGTATTACCAGATAACTCGTACCTAGAAGGGACAAATGATAGAACTAGTGCAACTATTCGTACTACTAAAACATCTGCTTACTTACCTCAAGCACAGTATCGTGTTAGCACAATCAAGGATGCCGAAACTGTTACGTTGATTCCAGATATATTATCTGATTTCTTGAACGTAACGCTAAACTCAAGTGACTATGGCATGTCTGGCTCTGGTGCTGAAACTGTCAACACAACTATTCGTGATGCATTTACTCCTGTCACATATCAGATTGGACAAATTGACACTATCAATGTATTAGACTCCGGACAAGGATATCAAAACGATCTTCCATCAATTGTTAGAATGCCTGAGATCAATAACTTCTTACACAAAGATATCGGACTCACTTTCAACAACACTGAGTTTCTACTTCTAGTCGGAGATGTGATTACTCAGGTAAGACAGATTGAAGACTTGAGCGATTGGACTACCTCTAATACTACAACGTATGTGAACTATACTGTAAAGCTGAAGTTCTTACGTAGAGACGGTGATATATTTTACTTCAAGCCTCTGTCATTCTATCAAATAGACCCAGAAGTTCAGATAAACATCAAGGGCAATATGTACGATATCGTTGATTCTTTCGAAGATGTCAATTCATTGCCTATGGGACGAAATGCAAATATAACTGGCACAGCATTTTTTGCTTCTGGTCAAATAGATACTATTACCGTCACTGACACAGGATATAAATATAACAATGGTGAAAGACTTTCTATAGTAAATAATAATCCCGATAGCGATCTATACGGTACTGCGGTAGCAACAGTTGAAGTTGAGACACGTGGTAGTGGATTTACTGAAGGAAAGTGGCAGACAACTACATCATTTTTGAATGAAAAGACTAAGGTTATTAGAGATAATGATTACTATCAAGAGTACTCGTATGACATATCCTCTATTGTAAATCCAGATAAGTATGAAAGTTTAGTAAAAGAAGAAGTTTCTGTAGCAGGCACAAAACTGTTCAGTTCTCCTCTCATAAATAGTGTAAACAAGTTTGAAACAGACGTGAATATTGATTTTGAAGTATTCACATTAGACGAAGAATTGAACGTTGCAAATAACTTTGTGGAAGTTGGTCCTCTATACAGAAGACAATTCTTTGCTCCACCAGTTGTTGGCACAGACGAATTGGTTGCAACAGTGGCGAACATCGTATCAGATGTCACGCTAAGAGTTCAATCAGATATAAACAGCTAAAGGCATATAGATGGCTAAGATTATTACAGAAAATTTTAGAGTGCAAACCACGAACGAACTATATCGTTCGTTTACCGAGGGCAATCAAACTATCGTTACAGACTTTACTGCCGACATGAATACTTATGTCGATAGTGGTGCTATTAGCCTTTCGAACTCAGACAAGACTACACTCTTCAATTACTTTCCAGCATCTCTATTAGAGATTATGAATGCGTCTCAACCAGACAGTACGTATTACGTAATGGCGTCCTCGATTACTAAAGGCGCTACAATTGAAAACACACAGTTTCAAAAGCGAGAGTTTCAACGCAGGGTTATCTTTGGCAATAAAGTTACGCAATCAGACATTCGATATATGTTTGACATCAATGCTTGGAATAGTGGCACTGTCTATGACGCTTATGATGATAGAGAAGACATCTCTACCCTCAATATGTATGTAACAGTTCTTGATGGCACAATAAACGAAGGTTCCTATAAAGTGTATAAGTGCTTAGGAAACAACGGTGGTACTGCGTCAGTAGCCGCACCATCGACTAGTGACGTAGATGCAGTGTATGAGATACAATCAGACGATGGATATGTTTGGAAATATATGTTCTCGGTACCGCCAGCTGAATACATTACTTATGCCACAGCAACATCTTTGCCTTACTACGCTGATGCTACAGTAGTATCTGCGGCAGTTGAATCTATCTCTGACATTATAATTACAAAAACAAAGAATCAATTGTTCGGTGCAAACACTGGTGCATACAATTTAGGAAATCTAACTATACAAGCTGTGAACTTGGTCGATAGTGTTTCGAACAGATGGGAAATTGAAGTAAAAACAGATTCTTCTGCTAGTACTCCAACACATGAACCTAACGCATACACTAACATGTATATTAGAACAGACAATGGCGCACTTTATGACATCGATGCTTCTGACTCACCAGCTGGCGCTGATGCATCAACTAAAACATTCTTTGTTTATATAACTTCAGTTGGTGCACCTTCACTGAGTTCCGATCAAGCCGCATTCATTGTACCGAAAGTAGAAGTAAGTGCTTCAGGCGGTACAAGAGCGTTAGCATACGGAGAGTTGAATGCAAGTGGTACACTTATAGATGTAAAGATTGATACTAAAGGTACACATTATAAGTATGCAACATCGACATTGAAATTGCCACCAGCACTACAAGATCAATCAGCAACAACAGAACTTAGAGCAATCATGTCACCTCGTGGAGGGCATGGCTCTGATCCAATTTCAGAACTGTATATGTCAAAGTTAGCAGTTATCACAAACTTCTTTACGAGTAGTTTGAATAACATTCCTGACAGTAACACATATACACGTGTAGGTCTAGTGAAGAATCCAGTATTCGCAGACGCCACTTCACCTACATCTTTAGATAATAGAATGGAAGTTCGTGTATCGGGAGACATTAGTTCTGCCGTAAATGCAAATCAAGTCATCGTTCAAACAGTCGGAAGCGAGACTTTTTCTGCCAAAATACATGAAGTAAAGTACACAACTGGGAGCCCTGGCTATACGTCATTGTTCCTAGTAGACTACGTAGGCGACCATAACGCTACATTTGCTACAGGCAGTATTGACATAAAAGATTCGGTAACTTCGGATGTTACTGGTACGTATAGCATAAATAATGTTGTGAACACAGGTAAATACGTAGACTACAGCGGCGATCTTCTTCACTTTGTGGATTTCGATGCAATTGCAAGAGAACCAGAAAGACGTGAGAAAATCAAATTCGTTTTCGACTTCTAGGAAAGAGACTTATACATGGGCATTAATAAAGACCTAAACATTGATCCTTACTATGAGAATTTTTATGATTCTGCTAACCCTCAGTATAAGCAGTACAATAAAGTTCTCTTTAGACCAGCACGTGCTGTACAAGCCCGTGAACTGACTCAATTGCAAACAATCCTGCAGGAGCAGGTTGAACGCTTTGGTTCAAATGTCTATCAAGAAGGAACAGTAATTACTGGTATCAACGTCACTGAGCGTACAGATATCTTCTACGTAAAAGTGAATGACACAGCGTCTTTGCCAGACCCTACTCTATATGAGCCATCAACTTCAGTTGACGTAAATACTGGAGAAGAAGTCACAACAGAATACACGCTGAGAACTTTAGTCGGTACCCAATATCTTACTGCTAAAATTCTAAAAGCCTCTAACGGCTTCCAAACACGTGACCCTAATCTCAAAACATTTTTCGTCAACTATCTAACTACAGTTCAGGCAGCCGACGGAACAGACATCAAGCAATTTTCTCCTGGTGATGTGCTAGAAGTTCTTGATAGCGATGGTAATCCAGTTAGCGGTGTATCTGCTACTGTTGCATCAGTGAACAATCCAGTTGGACACGCTTTTGGTGCCTCTGTAGATGAAGGTGTTATCTTTCAGAAGGGACACTTCGTATTCGTAGAAGATCAATTGATCATCATCGAAAAGTATTCTTTGACTCCTAGAGATGTTGCTCTTGGTTTCAACATTCAAGAAAATATTATCACATCTGGTCAAGACTCGACACTGCTTGACAACGCACAGGGATACAATAATGATAATGCCCCTGGTGCGGACAGATTACAACTCAAGCCAATTCTTACAGCATATGAAGCGGCAGATGAGCCAGACGATTTCTTTGCTCTAGTTCGCTTTGAAAATGGCGAAGCAGTTACTATTCGTAACGTAACACAGTTCAACTCTATTGCACAAACAATGGCACGTAGAACGTTTGAGGAATCAGGCGACTATGTAACACGTGGCATGAACTTGTCGCTAGAAGATGACGGCACTAATATTCAAGCCGTAGTATCTCCTGGTAAAGCATACGTGAACGGTTATGAAGTAGAGTCAGTCGGTAAGAGATACTTAGACGTTGCACCTTTAGGATCTAGTGACACGATCACTAGAAATAATGAAGGTACAGGCGCACATTTTGGTCAATACTTAGAGTTCAGTTGGCAAGCGCCCACAGGTACTACTAATAGTGCAATTAGACTAAACCCATTTGAGATGGACGGTACTCGTTACCCCATGTATGATAATGGTAACAATCAGATAGGTACATGTTCTATAGGTAGCGTCTCACAAGGAACATCAATAAATGGAACTCAGCAAGGTAGACTGTATATCTATGCAGTAGATAAAGATCCTCTGTATATCAATACTGACATATACAGAATAGGCGGTAACTCTGATAACACTGTACCTGGAACTATTATAACTGCCGGTCTGTTTGATGTCAATAATTCTGCTCTAGTATTTCCTCTCGGAAGTAATCACGTAAAACAGATTAGTGATCTTGTGTTTGTTAGACGTGTACGTGAGACAATAAGTACAGCAACAGGTGCATTCGTACTTGAGCCTACTCCTACAACTCAGCCATTAGCAGAAAACATTCTAATGGTGAACACAGTCGCACAGTTAGTACCACCTATCACTGGCGGTAATTCTGGTATCACTACTTCGACATATCCAAGTGGCGGAACTCAGATCAACATTGCCGCACCTGATCAATTAGGCGATGGCGTATTACAATTTGTGTATTATGATCGTCTAGAAAAAGAAGTGGCAGCCGACTCACTCTCTGCTATCGATGCTTATATGACCCTTACATATGATGAGACCGCTGATAGAGGTAATATTGGTCTACCAAATGGTGTCAAATTGCTAGAAGTGATTGACGATAATGGTTCTGGTGAAAACATCACAGAGAGATTCAGACTTGTAAACAATCAAAAAGACAGTTACTATGATCTTTCATATATTCAGTTGAAGAAAGGTCAAGCACTAAACAATACAACAGGAACAGGTCAAGCACTACGAGTACGAGTGACAGTTCTACGTAGAACCTCTACTGTAGGTAATGGATATCTGACCGTAGATAGCTACTCAGGAATCGATAAGAAACTCCTGAAACGCTTTAGTACATTATCTGGTCTTGCAATTGACTTGCCAAATGCAATCGATTTCAGACCATACGCAACACCGGCTATCATCTACTCGACCGGTATTGCTGGCGCACCCGCAGTTCAAGCAGTCACAAAGAGTATTGTGCCTAATGTTGCTCTCGCTGATAGATCAACAATTCTTGCAACGCACGAAGTATTCCTTCCACGAATTGACTCTGTAGTAGTTGACTCACGTGGTGAATTTGACATCGTTCAAGGTTCACCCTCAGAGAAGCCTAGTATTCCAGAAGTCAAAGATGTATTTCAACTAGGAGAAATTTATATCCCAGGAGCGGCATTGACGCTCAAGGGTTCGAACCCAGTGAAGATTAGTACGAAGACTATTCGTAACTACACTATGAAAGACATCACTCATTTCGACACTAGAATAAAAAGACTTACAGAAGCAGTAGCACTAAATGCTCTTGAAAAAGCGGCATCTGAGATGTTCATTCCAGATTCGTCTGGCGATAACAGATTCAAAAATGGTTTCTTAGTAGATACGTTTGGTAGCTTTGCAACGTCCGATGTTGCAGATCCAGAATTCAAAATGGCTATTGATCCCTCATACAAAGTTGGTATGCCTGCGCTCAAGACATTCAACGTTGATTTGAAAAGACGTACAACTACATCGTCTGGAATCTCTCCATTTGGAGAGTTTACAACCCTAGCAGAAGACGGTTCACGTACTGTACAGATTGAACAGCCATATGCAACAAACTTTAGAAACTGTGTATCTAACTTCTATAACTATGAAGGCTCAGTAGATATCAGTCCTAAGTTTAGTTCAGACTATGATACTATCAGAAATCCTGACACAAACATTAGTATAGACCTTGCTACTCCTATGATAGATTTCATGGAAAATCTACAGGAGTTTCTCCCTCTGACAACTGATAGAGAAGTAGGTGACGTTTTCTTAGCAGGCAGTTCTACTGCACCAGATAGAAGAGAAGGAAATACCATAATTGGCGGTGTAAACGAAACATGGCGCCAAGAGTGGGAAACCCTATCTATGGGTGTAGACACAAACGAAAACACTCAAGAAGGCGTTGGAGATTTCGTAACGGATATTTCACTACGTCCATACGTCAAAGCAAAAGAAGTAAAGGTACTTGTAACTGGATTACGTCCTAACACACGTCACTATTTCTACTTTGCAGATGGTGTAGATGTAAACGCACACGTAACACCAGGGCAATACGTTGCACAAGATAACGGTGACGGCACACTAGCTGTTGGTGTTCAAAATGTATTTGCTAAGAAGGGACAATCAGGTGCGACTACAGCTCCAGGTCAAGCAGTAACTAGTGACAACAAAGGCGTTCTGGCAGCTATCTTCAACATCCCAGGTGGAACATTCTTTGCTGGCGAAAACAAATTAGAAGTAAGTGACGTATCACAGTACTCAAGTATTGAGTCTGCTGGTACATCTTACGGTACAGTAACATACCGTGCATACAGCTTTGGTATTAGTAAGTCTGCACTAGATGTTACAACACGTAGTCCAGATTTTAGAACAGATGTTGTTGACACATTCTCTACAGATAACGTATCATTCCGTGAAACATGGAGAAGAAGAACTGATCCATTGGCACAAACATTCTTTATCAAGTCTGGTATGGGTCAAGGCGCTAAGTCAATCTACGTAAAAGATATCGACTTGTTCTTCAAGAGAAAAGATGCTGTTGTAGGATTTACTTTAGAAGTACGTGAAGTCATCAACGGATATCCATCATCTAAGGTTTTACCATTTGGTCGTAAGTACATGACTTCATCTGAAGTAGCTGTGTCAGACACTGGTACTGCCGCAACAACTGTATCGTTTGACAATCCAATCAAGTTGGATGTTGAGCGTGAATATGCATTCGTTGTTCTACCAGATGCTAACTCACCTGAGTACTTGATCTGGACATCTAAAGTTGGCGGTACTGATCTAGCATCAGGCGCTGGTACTCCAGTCACACAGGACTGGGGTGAAGGTGTACTATTCACATCTACAAACAACAGAGCATGGAAGTCTTACCAAGATGAAGACGTGAAGTTCAGAATCAAGAAACTAAACTTTGCAACGTCAACTGGTTATGTTGATCTTGTGCCAAATAATCCAGAGTTCTTGACTATTACTAGTTCTGTGGGTGCCTTCGAAGACGGAGAATTTGCATATGTCAAGAAAACTAGTGGCGGATCATATACATCTAGTGGTAACAACACACTGACTGGAGATGGACGTGAAGTAACAATCAATCAATCTACTGCATTCGCAGTGGGCGACTACATTGTATTAGAAAAAGGCTCTGAAAAGAAAGTCACTAAGATTCTCGCCAAATCAGAAGTCTCGGGTATCACTACACTTACAGTAGATAGTCCTGTGATCTTCAATACGGCAGTTGTCGGTAGCATTACAGCGACATTTGTTGTAGGTGGTTACGTACAGTTCTTCAACTCTAGTAAGCCCACAGAACTACACTTGACAGAATCTTCTGCAAGACAGAACTTTAGAATTATTGGTAACGGCACTGAGACTATCACGGGTGAAAAATCTGGAGCTGGTGCTACAGTATCAAATGTATTTGACGCTGATATCTCATACTTCCAGCCAATCATTCACAAGTTCAACTCACTCAAGACTTCTACAAAACTGAAGCTTATGTCTGGTGACCCAACACTAGATGGTACTCCTGGCAGTCAAATGGTTTCAGACAAGAGTATTGCTGGTAACAGTTCAGTATATCTGACTGGTAATCCTAGAAGTATTCCAAGTCAATCTAATATTGTTGATGCTGGACAAAGTGTATCAGAAGACTTTGCTATTCGTATAGACATGAACAATAACGCATACACATCAACCTCACCTTCGGTAGATGATGATCTATCGATGTTGACAGTTTATCAATACGATATTACAAATTCAGACTTGACATCATCAACTTACGTATCTAAAAAGGCAACCTTGTCAGATAGAATGTATGCTGTTGGCTTGAAAGTTTTAGTGGGAGCATATAGACCTGCGGGTACAATGCTTGACGTATATGCAAGATTTGTTATTCCAACAAACGTTGAGAATTTCACTGACTGGATGCAACTGTCCCAGGAAACTACAGAAGTATTCTCTTCATCACATAATATTCGTGATCATAGAGAAATTGAGTATAACTTGCCAGAGGCAGATGCAAACTTCTTGGGTACAAATGAATATAGCGCATTTCAGATAAAAATTGTCATGAGGCACATGACACAAACAGAGTTAGATGCTAACTCTCAGCCAATCACTACAGGTGCTCATTTATATCCACATATAGCAGATTATAGGGCAATAGCGATCACATGATACATACAGACGCATATCTTTCAAGAACGGACTCTAACAATATTATCAATAATGACAGAACTGGTTATGCGGCTGCCAAACTGCGCCGTCAACGTGAAGGTTATATTGCTGGTTTAGAGGTTCGAATAAATAAGCTTGAAGACTGCGTAAACTGTTTGCAACAAACATTAGAAGAGATTAGAAACAAATGAGTGAAAATTTAGATCCAATCGTAACTACAGGAACCTTTGGCACCTGGATTACTCGTACAAACGAAATCATAACTGAGTTGCAAACTACAGTTCAGCTAGGCGGTAGTGCAACGAATGCTTCGGGTAATCTATACATCAACGGTGATATAAGTTCATCTGCTAATTTGAACGTAGACGTAATCAACAAACTAGATAGTGGATTATCGGCAATCACTTTCGATGCTGGTCTTACCGCTGACGGTGATATCACAACAACTGGTGTTCTTGTATTGGGCAGTGGTAGTACAGGTAGCCCATCTTCTATTCAACTAAGAGACGGTACAACTAACACTTGGTCGATTGAAACTACTACGTCACACAATGAGATTGATATCAAGAAGGGCTCAAAGTATCTGAGAATCGATACAGGCAACTCAGAGATTACTGGTAACGGTCTTACTATCTCAAGCACAATCTTACCCGATAGTGGTAGCATTTCAGAAGGCACTAATAAGTACTTTACAGATTCACGTGCAGTAACAGCAATTGCAAACGCAATCAAAGATGGTAGTGATCTAACATACGATGCAGAAGGTAACGGCAAGTTTGATATTGCTGTGCCTGATGTTCCTGTCTATCGTGGGACAGCAAACGAAGTTGATGTTGATGCGGATCCAAACAATGTCGGCGATTACATTATCAGTCTTGCACAAGGACTAACGACTACAGACGATGTTCAATTCGGTGACGTTACTGCAAATGATATCATACTCAATGAATCCAAAACTGGCACTAATGGTGTTGCTTACATCAAAGGTGCAAATAGTGGAAGTAGTCCACAGATACAGCTTTGGTCAAAACTTGATGGTGAGACCGCACTGAAGGCTCTAACTATTGCGGGTACTGGACACACAACAGTAGAAAATAATTTATATGTCTCTGGCAAATCTTATTTAGGTGACGATATAAGTGTAAGAGACGGCGCTAATACTACTATTTCATTTGATGCTTCAGCGGGTTCTATTGTTGCAGAAGGCGATATTACTGCATTCGGTAGCGCATCTGAAAGACACCTAAAAGAAAACATCGAAGTTATTCCAAATGCGCTAGAGAAAGTCTCAGCGATTACGGGTTACACATTCAACTACCTCGGTAATGAAGAAAGACTGTCTGGTGTCATCGTAGATGAGATTGAGCCAGTACTACCTGAAGTAGTTTACACAGCTAATAAACAATCTCGCACTAAAGCTGTAAGATACGGAAATATAGTTCCTCTACTTATCGAAGCAATAAAAGAATTGCAGGCGCAAGTAGAAGAGTTGAAAGAAAAAAGATAAATACAATAAAGTTGTTATAGACAAAGGTTCAAAATATGCCTATTACCATTACTGATCTAAATCCAATCATTGCACCGGTCGATGCCGATATTTTGGTTTTGGATGACGTATCCGAAGGTACTACGAAACACATTACCTTCCTCAACCTGAAGAATTCTATTCTTAGTCAGGCAGCATTTGACTCGAATGCATCCGAACTTGTAACAGCATTGAATGCATACGATGACGGTACAGGATCTAACGGACTAAAATCGACTACGCTCTGGTATGGTAACGCATACAGAGAAGGCTCATACTTTCTAAATTACACTAACTTTAGTAACAAGCCTACAATCCCAACTAACTTAGACAATCTAACAAATGATAGCGGATTCGTCAAGCTTCTTGATGCTACAGTGGATCTACCTCCTCGTTTAGCGTATGTAGACAACTCGGGCGTTGGTGATCCAACAACGAATCCAATCTCTACAAATAACGTACCAGAAGCAATTGGTTCTTTGTACTACACCGATGATCGTGTAGAAGCTTTCTTAGACGCAAACTTCGCTACTTACTACAATGCTTTCTCATCTACATTTGATCAAGGTAATGTACGAGACAGTCTGATTGGTGTAACTGCTACGGTTACAGATACCAACTTAGACTCAGGTGACTATCAAGGTCGTATTCTAAGAATTTCAGATTCGACTATTCACAACAACTACTCTGTTGGTCAGACCGTAAGAGTTTATGGTGCTGATTTAGAAGGAAGTGTGCTATCAGCAACCAACGCTTCACTACAGACTGTAAGAGTGGGTTTTGCTACTTCTGCCACAGACACTACAAATCATCAAAAAGATTTTGCTTATCGTATTGCAGAGTTCAACTATACAACAGGTCAAATTGCACCAGCTGGCGTTATTCGTGCATTGACCATTGCTACGCCTACACAGCTTTTGAATAGCGTATCGAACACATACGAAGCATTCAACACAGACAACTTTATTCGCCTAACAATTAGTGGAGTTACTGCTGGTAATGGCGTTCTAGTTTATCGTAGAACTCCAGAGACAAGCGACCAATTTATTCTATGTGCAGTCTTAGGACCTAAAGAGGTATCTGAAGGCACATTCATCGACTATTATGCATTTGACTGGGTACCTTGGTCTGGTAGAATAGAAGCAGATAACACATATCCTACAGATGTCATTCACTTCCCACGTATAGCGCCTGGCACATCTAAGCGTGGATGGGTAGACATGACCATTCAAGCAAAAACTGTGACCGGCAATAATATGGATCTGACTTTGAATGATGTTGTCTTTATTTCATCTGATCAACAGACTGTCTCACTTGCACACAATGACACCTCTGCTATCACACAAGCGATATCTACAAACTCAGCAATTGATAGAAAGTCTGTAGTACTGAACGCAAAGACATACGTATCATCCCTAATCTCTCTTCCGAATAACTTTGGACTAGTCGGTACTCCTTACATCACTAAGATCACAAAGTTACCTTGGTCTGGTGGTGAAGCGGGCACATCTTCTGCTAAGATGATCAAAACACAGATTGCAACTGGTGCTACTAACGTATCTCTAGTTGGAGTGGATTTAGAAGGTAGTGCTATCAACCAATTCAGATTCCCAGATACAACTGATGACACACGTAACTATACAGTAGACTTTGGTGTACAACCAGATGGACCTCTCATCGATAAAGTACGTATTAGAAACGTAATCGGTGGTGGTATCTATGCAGATAGACCAATCGATCTACGTGTAGCCGCATCTGAAGTTCTGAATAGTGGCGTAGATGATAGACTAGCATACTCACCTATCTTTGCATACGGTGGACAGAAGACACAAATCACTGCAAACAAATTCGAAAACTTTGGTGAAGGTCTAGATGTATCCAACACCGATAAAGGTATTGTATCAGATAACTTACTGAATAACATTGGATCCGGTCTTATAGTATATGGATCTAAGTTCTTCATCTCTTCACAGAACGTGTTGATTGGACCAGCGGGAGAGTTCTTGCCAACTCCAGATACTCTCAACTCTGAGTTTGATATGCTAAACATCGATCTCACAGCTAAATACTTAGCGACAGCGCAGTTTGATAGTGACGTTCACGTGTATCAAGAAAACGGATTAGTATATGACCTAACACAAACAGACGGAACTATTAGCAACATTTCATATGAAGCATACTACGTAGAGAAGTTGCCTAATGGTGGCGAACAGTTCTGGACTCCAGCAAACGCTTCTACGATCACATTCAGCCCTAGATCAGTTGTACCAGCAGATGGTCAATTTGCATTTACCATTCCTTACGCTGATGTTGCAGATATCAAAGAAAGAACTGGTAGCAACTCTTACACATCCCTAACTCAGAATACGGTTCTTTGGGATAACGTTGCGACTGACATAACAGTGATCGTCAACGGTGGATCATTAGATTCAGACTTGACATCTTTCTTGACTCAGAGTCTAGGAGGTAATGCAAGAGCAGACGTGACTGATAATGGCGTAATCGAAGCAAGTGATGCTACGGCAGTTACTGCATACGGTCTTGGCGGATCTACAAGAGCGGCTTTGCCTGCTGATCAAATTTATAGAATAAGAAGATTTTTAGAAGAGGCACTTTTGGATGATGCCTCGCTTGCAACACCAACTTTGAATTCAGATGTTCTTGCGAGATATGTAAACTTAGGTAATCCAAATCACCAAGGTATTGTGTATAGAGCATCTTATGAACACGAAGTATCTGCAGGTAACGTAGCAACAGTGGTAGTACCATCTGAAGCGAATGGACTTGACCCAGACTTCTTGAATAGTTCAGGATATTATCACATTACCGTAACTGGGGTACTACCCTATCTATCGATGGGAGCAGGGGTTACATTAGCTGACCACGGCTCATCTGTTGATGGTCAACGTGGTACAATTACTAATTTAGTCACTAGCGGATCTGGTGCGGGTAGCACTACAAATATTTCTATCAGGTATCTAGACGGTTCAAATAACCCAATAAATATCTCTACTTTAGGAGCCAGCGGGCAGGGTAGTATAAATATTATTGACAAATTCGTATTGGCGCAAGGAAGGATATTATAAGATATGTCTAGTATCACGAACATCAATAACAACTCAGCGGTAGTAAACGTAGGACGCACTACGCCAGTATCACCTGGTCAACAACCTGCGTCACGATCTATCCCAGTAGTTTTAGCATCTGACCAAGCTGCCGTACCTGTTGAAGAACAGAACAAAGTACAGTCAGAAGTCGCACTATCTCTACTTGGTATTCCACGTGCCGAAGTTGCTCTCGGTATTTTCGCAGACGTAAACACGTATGACGTGAACCCAACTGAGTGGTCAAAATCACCACAGGCTTACGTAGACGGACACGGTGTAAAGCATTTGCCCACAGAAGCAGGCGCACTCGTAGAAGCACCACGAAATAAATCAGCAGTTCTAACATCGAAGCGTTTCTTCAGATATCAGCCTGGTCGTGTATCAGCCGCAACGTTTGGTGTCAAGTCAACTGTATCACAAAAGAATTTCTCTCAGAACCCAGTAGTTCGTAAGTTCGGTATTTACGATAACTTTGATGGCTACTTCTGGGAAACTCGTAACAACGGTAAAGGCGATAACTTCTCTGTTGTACGTAGAACACAATCATTACTCAATGCACCTACTTCTCCTTTTGGATCATCTGGACAAGTATTACGTGGATCAAACGTAAACTCATCAACAGATATTCTAGATATCGCTCAGTTAGATGACTATCGTATTATCGGTAAAGCCGCAACAGCGCCAGTCGTATCACCAGATTATAAAAAGAAAGATCGTAAGGTAGTACAAGAAGCACGTTTCACTATCGCAAATGCCGCTCTAGCGGCTGCCGCAAGTGGTTACGGTACATCTGGTACAGACTCTAACGGACGCACATACTACGAAGCATTAGCATTTCTAATCCACGGAAGTTCATTTACGCCAGATCAGGTTGCAACAATCACTGCAAAATGTAAGCGTGATGTTGACTATTGGCTAGACTTCATTCTACTCGACATGGAGTGGGGTGGCAACGCACACGTAATTTATAACACATATAACTTCAGAGGTCAAGATAACACAGGAACTAACAGATCAATTCTTCCTGACAGCAATACCTTTGAAAAGCCAGTCTATGATTCATTGAAAGTACAAATTGATAATCTAGGACTTACAGACGATGAAGCTGGCACATTAGCACTAGTAGATCAAATCATTGCATATTATGCAACTGCACAGAGTGATCCAGTTTATAGTTCAGCTAACTTAGGCTCTAAGACCAAGATCGATACTCTCTATGATGTGAAGGCACATTACTGGGGATACTGGGCTGCAAAAGCAATATCATACGATATGACACTCGTACCTTCAGGATTCACTGAAGCAGATATCAAGTTCAAATGTCAACGTGACACGAAGTATCTCGTAGATGGATATAAGAATGATATCGTAGGTGGTGGTAACGCAGAAACAGTTTATAACGCATCTATGTACATGAAGGCTTCTGGTCTATCTATCTACTCTCAATTAGACGGTAGTGGTCAGCCCATCGAAGTAACAAGACAGACTGCATTGAAAGCAGAAATTTTACATACACTCACTGAGTTTGGCTACAGTAGCTCCGATTCAGTTTACACTAGACAATCAACTCTTGCTGATCTAATCATCGGTAACTTCACAGTAGAAAGCACTGAAAAACTAGTTGTAGGTAATCGTGGCTTTGCTGGTAACTTAGTATGTCTACGTGACGGTTTGCTTATGACTCATGCAGCCGCATTCGATACATCTTTGCTGAAAACCGCAGAAAGTATTGTGACTGTTACTGAAGCAGACAACGTATTCCGTCTATCAAAGGGTATTGTTACATTTGGTCAACACGTAAGACACGTAAGCGGTATTAGTGAATTGACAAATGGTCAAGTATATAAGATCGTAAAAGTTATCGGTCCTAAAGGCAACGAATTTACTCTACAAGAAGAAGACGGCACCGCAGTAACTGTGGCGGCAAGTCAATCAGGTTTCTTTGAGACTGTTGTACCATTTATCTTCCCAACTGATTATGACCCAGAGCATTATGCTGGCGACGGAGCAAGTTCAAGAGCAGTCAAGCCAAACAGCGCCGTACTAGCAGACGTTTCAAAAGATGCAGATCCATTTGTACAGGGTATGACATTCCCGCTTATGTACTCATCTAATGATAATCTACGTGATGACTCAGATGGTGTATTCAAAATTGGTTACATCAACACAGCAAGTAGCGATCTTGAAACTGATTCACAACTTGTTACTAGATACAGAACACAAATCGATGACGTGAACTTCATTCCAGAATACATCAACTGGATCAAGAACAACGTCAAGCCAGAGTTTTGGGGTGTATACGAATATCGTATTCCACGCTCACGCTTCTCACATGATAAGCTAGACGGTATCACTGGTGGTACTAGAGTCTACAGTGACAGAGCAACTGGCGAAGGTGGTCAAGTAAACCCAGGTGAGATTGTAACAGATGCCGACGATAACGCAGTAGACGCTGATTCTGAATACAACTTCGACTTCTCTAAAGTTACCATGCTCAAGATTGAATTCTCATGGTATGGTGCTGTTGGTGCATTGTTCTTAGCATATGTTCCTATCGGTAACGGTGAAGCACGATGGGTGCGTGTACACCACTTGAGAGCCTCAAATCAGTTGAAGATTGCGTCTCTTGGTAATGCTACATTGCCTATCACATACACTACTTACGGTGGTGGTGATCAGTATTCACTAGGTGATGGAGAAGATGCGAATACTCCAGTAGGCGCAAACTACTCAACTACATCACATAACATTGTGAAGTATGGTGCTTCTTACTACATCGATGGTGGTGATAGAGGTACAGTAAGATTGTACTCACACAACAATGATCAGTTAGTATCAGCATTCGGTAAACAATTTACCGCAAGCGGATATAGTGCCTCTGGTGGTACTGTAACTGTTACTACACCAAACTCTATTCCTGCTGTATTCTTTATGGGTGCAAAAGTATCTACCAACAACGCAACAGATCAAAATATTACTGTTGTTTGGGCAAGTGGTACCACTTGTGAACTATCTGGACCACTGACTGATCAGACTAACATCACATTGATTCCTGATCGTGCCGCATCAGTATTCGGTATCGAAACTAAGAGAGAAATCCTTAGCACAGTTGATTCGAATGCTGTACGTAATCGTGTACAGGTATATCCAACAAAACTGTCCACATCTAATCTGAGTACATCAAGACCTGTTCGTCTAAGAATGAAGAAGACTCCAATCTTCCAGACAGACGTGACACCATCAGGAACATTGACAATCAATGCTTCTTATGATATCACTTCAGAGAACTTGCCGTTGCCAGTAACAGAAAGTGCGACTTATTTGCAGAACGATGAGACTGTATATGGATGGCTACAAGCACTAGTGGGTGTGAATGAGATATCAGCATTTGGTAGACTGTATAAAGAGTCTGGTTCATACTACTTCGAACTGCTTGAATCATACAATGGCACAGTAACACTGAAGTCAAGTGAAAACTTCTTAGCAGATGGCGTATTCACTGCACAAGGTCTAACAGGCTCAAGTAACGTAGGCACAAAATCTTCTATTGAAAAAGAAGGATTGAGTTCTGTTACTATCGCCACAAATAATCAAGTTCCTATTCCTGGAACAGGTATAAATATAGCTACGTTATATCTGCAACAAGGAACTGAGCAAATCGATCTTTCAGCGTACTTTGACTATAATAAAGAATATTTGTCTTTCCCGCTGACCGATGTCGCTGACACACTGTATTTTGCAGTAGACACCGATTCAGCTTCTAGTAACTCAGATGACGTTAGCTTAGGTTGCACATGGGAAGAACAGTAAGTCATGCCAAAACAGATAAAGATTGGTTACGATAAGGTACCATCTCCAGTAACGACCCAATTTCCACAGCTTGTGGACATTCAAGGCTCAAGATTATTTGATGCCGCTGGTAACCCTCTGCGAACTCAAGAGCCGGGGTTTCTTGACGCATTCAATAATGCAGAGAACTCTTTATCTCTTGTAGCAAACAACGTCGGCAAGAAAGAAGCTATACCTGTCGTAGAGCAATTTCCCGATTCATCTGAAGTATCTCTTAGTCTATTAGGTATACCAAGGGCTGAAGAACAACTCAGCCTTTTTTCTGATGTTGCTGTTTATGGACTAGACGAAGAGAACTGGAACTTTTACACATATGATTCTAACTGGAACTATCCGTTTGGATGGTACTACAGAAATAATCCTACGTTCGGTCAAAGAGGTAGCCCAGAGTTCGTTGAAGAATCAACTGAGCAAGCACTCTATCTAAAAACTTTTCCCGTACCGTACACATATCCATTCGGCCCTAAATGGACAAATGATACGCCCTCTTCTAATATGAAAGCGTACATGAACTTCATTGCAGTCGGACAATATTTGTATAATCAGTACATCAACTTTGAGCCTAGATTTGCTAAAGATAACTTTATTGGTCCAGAGATCACTCTCAAGGATCTGACTTATAGTGACATCACTATATCAGCAAATGATTTTATAGCTAACGGTGAATTCTCTCAAATGAATGGTTCTGGTAGTTACTATGACGTGTTTTATGGAGACGATGAAGCGGCTTCATACGATCAGATCGAAAGATGGACACTGTTCTGGAAAAAGATTACTACTGATGTTGCACAGTTTCCTCTGAATCAAGACGGAACTTCTAGATACGAAACTACAAGAGAGTATAGGGATCTAAGAACATTTTTGATCAATGAGAGTAGACCTGGCAACAGTACTACGGCTGAACGATTTGGTATTTTAGAAAGTAAGAGATCATTCAGATATCAGCCTGGTCGTGTATCTGGTTTCACATATGGTATTCGAATGAATACTGATCCATCATCACTCGCTAACTTTGTAGAGTGGGGTGCGTCTAACAGCACAGATGAATATATGTTTCAGTTGCGTGGCATCGAACTGAACATTGTACGTAGAAGTACGATTCCTTTACCTGTATCACTACTAGAGAGAATGGGTCTGACGGCAGACGATCAGAAGCAAGTTTATCCCGTATCACTTGATAGTGAAAATCAGCTATGGGAAACTATCATCCCGAGAAGTAAGTGGACTGGTGACGCACTGGACGGCGGTGGTGCAAGCAGATACTCGCTAAATCTCAAGAACGTTACTATGTTCAAGATCGAATTCTCATGGTACGGTGCCATCGGCGCTAAGTTCTATGCGTACATTCCAACTGGTAATGGAGATTGTCGTTGGGTACTTATGCACACACTCGTTATTGAGAATGGCCTAGAAGAGCCGATTCTACAAAACCCAGATTTCAAATTCAAGTATTTGCTCTATAGTGCAGATACTACAAACATGAATGAACCCGTATACGTTTATAAGTATGGGTCATCTTACTATATTGATGGTGGTGATGAAGGCACATTACGTCTCACTTCTAATAGTGGTGACACAAAGTCATTCACCACTGGCAATGCTGTTATGGGTATCTTGCCTAAGAATAGTATTCTAAACAGCGAAGGTATACCAGTAGATAACAACCGTAAAACATATCCTAGTACAGTATCAGTCAATTCAAGCGCAGATGTTCGTATTGATTTAGAAGAGATAACAGGATCACCTGACGGAATACATTACGTGTATTCATCTTCTCTATCTAAAGGTACCGGCGATACTAGTGAAACGTTGACGCTGAAGTTCAGCGAAGACGGATCCTCACTAGCAAAATCTGATGATTCGGCATTTACTGCTAGCCAGCTAGATGCTAAAATAATTGCGAATGGTGTCTACAACATCTTTACTAGCCCAACAGATGATGCAACAGTTGCACAAGTACAACGCAGAAACGATTCATTCGGTCTTTCTAATGGATCGATTGGTGAAGAGACTAGAAAATATGACGGCACAACATTTACTCCTAGAGATGGAACATCTACATTCTCTGGTAGACTGTCGAAATATTCTATCGCAGCCTCTACAACTGGCATCTATGCTAACGAGTTCAAAATTCATTGGCTGAATCCAAACAGTAGAGATACCTCTCAAGAAAAAGCAGAGTATTACATTGGTCTTTCATACGAAGCGCCAGGGTTCGATGCTAATGGCGATCTAAAATTTGGTACGCTTGAAGAAGACTACGACATCGATAAAGTCATGCATGTTGAGTGGTGTGACAGTTCAGTTATATTTGATACGATCAATAGAGAATCAAGTTCAGCAGAAGGCGGCGCAGGTGGTTCAAGACTTCAAACAGATTTTAGACTAGAGCGACCATTTGGAGATAGATCAGGTAATATATCTGCTATCAAAGGTTTTGTCGATATTCAAAACTTCCCAATTGAGACTACAGTAGTCAATAACGGCGACGGAACATTTAGACTCAACTTTACTGGCGGCTTGACTCCGCCAATTGATCCTCGGGATGTGGGTGTCGCTGAAGTAGGAATCAATAGAGTAGTTGCCACTAAAGCAGATGGCGTTACTCCAGTGAAGTATACATCTATAGTTCAATACGATAATGCCGCACAGAAATATTATGTCAATATTGACTTTGACATCTCTGTTGGAGGTACTGTAAACGTAACCCATATTCAATCTAAGACACTGAAGCTTCAAGACGATTGGCAGTTGAACTCATTTACTCAGAGTGGTGGGGCTAGATTTACTGAGAAGAAATTTACTATTCAACGTGCATTACGATTCAACATTCAGCCACTATACTTGATAGTGGGACTACGTGATAATGCAAACGTAAATAACATTATTATTGAAGAGATTACTCCTGAGACGATAAGCACATTTACTCCGTCATTTATTACAGAAGATAGTGCTATTAGTGTCGTAAACACAGCTGGCTCAAGTGACATCGAAGCACCATCTGCATTCAACTCAGATGATAGACTGTCTAGTATTAGATTCGATACAACTACACGCCAGCCTCTACGTAGACCTACAGATAAGAGTAATGTAATATATTCATTCTATGTCGGAGCAAATACTCCGCAACTCATCAACCTAGAAAATATTTTCGGACAAGATAGAAAAGGTGTTACCCCTGGTTTGCTAAATAATAAAGCAGTGTTCTTTACCGCAACTGGCGTAGATGGTGGTGGTAATGTAGAGATGACGTTGACTGTAAAGGAACAGTAACATGGCAAACTTTCGTGGTCTAAATATAGCATTCGATCTTGCTGATATCGACAGCAAGTCTGAGGCGCTTCTAAACCTCGGTCTAGATGTAAGAGACTTAGATCCTATTCGTGGATTATCAGCCGGTGGTGTTACGCAAAGAGAGTTGCGTATGATCTCTGGTTTAGACTTAGATCAAAAGAAAGAGTTTTATGCGTTGTCACGCACAAGTTCCACGATAGGTAACTTACTACGTGACATGCGAGATATACAAGTTGGATTAGATTTCAACATGCGTATCAATAATCAGATCAAAGCTGGCGCAATCAAGTATGACTTTATTGACTGGGCAGCACCTACTGCAACTAAGTCGGCTGACATTTCAACATCACGTGTATCATCTTGGTCGTCTACAGCTAATCCAGTAGTTTCTACTTCTCCAATCTTCTATGGTGGTCAAGTAAAAGTAATTGGCAACAAAGTAACAGCAACTAATATTGAAACGCTGAGTGCTCCTGTTCAGAGAAGATATCCTTCGGAAGTACCAACGCATCTCATTGAGATTGACGTAAATGGTGTGACTAAACAAGTTCACGCTATGAAGGGTATACCTTTGATCTATGAAGGCTTCTTCAAGAACGCAAACTTAGGACACAGAGTCAATAATACAAACTCTATACTTCCCGTTTGGACAGTACAGAACTTAGATGATAGTAGATTCTACGAAACATTTGACGGCACTAATCCAACAGTTGGCGCAGATGACACATACAGATTTAGAGATAGTAGACCTCATCCACGTGAGATTTCATTCTACTATGACCCATCAAAGATTCAAAGACTAAGCCTAGAGTATCTAAACTTGACAGAGTTGCCAAACGTTTCGTTGCCCGCTCTCGTAGATTACAATTTAGTGTTCAACGACTTCTACGATCTGCCAAACTTTGAAATCATCGCTCCTGCATTGCAGACTATAAACATGACTGGTAATAACTTGTCAAGAAGTTCAGACGTTGCAAACGTACAGTTACAGCGTATGCCTACGTCTATGACATCTATGACTTTCAATGGCTGTTTTGCTGATAGCACAGATATAGACTTGACGAAGTACACTAGCCTACAGACGCTAAACTTCAACTCGTACTATAGTAGTTATGGTGCTAGAAGAATGACTGGAGGCACAGTAACTCCTAAAGTCACAAATGCGATTGTCAACTATAATGTGACACATCAGCCATATAGCAAATTATCAAGCAGTGTTTCAGAAGCACCGGGGTTAGTAAACATCAGTATTTCTGCACTAAACGTTACGGCAGTCAGAAACGATTCGACTAGTGTTGAAGAAGACTTATACTTTGACTCTACTGCACTAAAAGATTTTGTGTCATACAGCAACAATCACAACATCGTCAAGATGAATGCTGGACAAAACGGTGGAGGCACAGGACCTAGAGATACGTTAGAGAGATATTATCACACATACTCTAGTCCAAGAGAAGCGCCTTCTTTGAGTGCTGGCGCAGATATGACGGGTAAGTTCACTAACTGTAGTAAACTCAATAATATAAATGTTTACGCTACATCTGCAAGCGGTGATATCAATAACATCTTTAGAAATATCCCCGAATTAGATACTGTCGAAGCACGTTGGACTAGCATTAGCGGTAATCTATCAGCAACTTCTTTCACTGGTACAGAAAAGCTTAGAAGACTTCATCTAGCAGGCAGTGCATTAGGAACAAGTGCGGCACTGGATCATACTAACCATTTCTTTGGGACAGAGTTTCAAGCAGATAACACTACAGTTTTACAGAGAGGACAGTGTTTCTCAGACCTGACTAACTTCCAAGTTTTATATCTGTATAGTAATAGAAGCGTAAAAGGATTCTTACCAGACTTTAGCTCTAATAGACAACTACGTGTTATATACATGCCTGTATTAGGTCTATCTGGTACTGTGGGTAACTTCTCACAAAATCCATATATCTCGGGCATCTATCTGCATAACAACTATTTCGTCGGCAGCATTCCTGGCTTCAATGGAGATCAGTTCTACTACTTGTACTTTCAAAACAATCAGTTCAGTGGTACTATTCCTGTACAGTCTGGTTCGAACATAAGACGTTTCTATGTTCATTACAACAACTTATCGGGTACTATTCCTTCGTTCTCATTCTGTCCTAGACTAGAATACGCATACTTCAATAACAACTCATTGACTGGTTGCTTCACAGGATCATTCTCTACTAACACTAGACTAAGAAGACTAGAACTATCGAACAATAACTTATCACTAGGAGCTATCAGAAATATCATTCAAGATATGGCTGACAACTACCTCGCTAATCCTAGAGGCGGTGTTACTGTAAACATGTTAGGACAAACTTCAGATGGTCAAGCAATGACTGAAGCGTTGGTAATAGAAGACGAAACAACTAAAGACAACTTAGCACTTCTCAGACTTGCTGGTTGGACTGTACTGGTATCATAGGGGAGTAATATGGCACAAGGTTATGTAAAATCACTCAACTTGTTAGAAAGTGACTCAGCATCAGATGCTGGTATACTTGAGAACATTGGTGGTGCCGGTATTGTTGCAGACATGCAATTGCTCTCTGGTAACTTATCAAGAGTAAGTACAGTACCCGCATCGGCTTATACGACAAGTGGAAATAAAATTACGATGACTGGTGATGGATATGTTGCCTTTGCAAATCGTAATGTTGTAACTCACGCTGGAACAAAATACACAGTAACGGCTTCAGACGGAGAGTTAGAATTCGAATTACGTGACTCACTTGGCAATCCATTCGTACCCACAGGTACACTCACTCGTTCAGATGCCATCAGCAATCCAAACTTAGAAAACATGGATGTCGAAAGACTTATTGCAGTTAGAGATAGTAGTTCTGGTGTTTCTGGCGGCGGAGATATCGATACAGAAACAGGAATATATAACCTCAGAAGCATTTCATCTAATATCGACTTGATTGAAGAAGGTCTGGGAATCTACGCTTATAAGAAGAGTCGTATTCCCCTCACCTATAAAGATTCAGAGTTTAGAAAAAGAATCACATTCAACGGCAACATTAGAATCACAAACGACAGTCTTGTCAATGTTGGCGATGCTGGCGCACCTGGTCTATTCATTCAAGGACCATCAGGCACTGCCGTAAGAGCGTTTTCAGATGTATCTAATCCTTGGTCAAAAGAAGGTACAGGAAATGGCGGTACAACATCACGTATCGAAACTACTGCCAGCAAATCATCTGTGTATGAACTTGTACTGAATGAGCCTAACTTTGCTGTACCAGGATCACTGCTACAGTCAGAGAGTGGTAATGCGAGTGATGACTATACACACAAAATGAAAGTGTCTGTGAAGAGTGGATCAGATAGTGATACCAACTCTTCTTACGAGACGTTCTTTATTCTACTAAAAGCCTAATTACTGAATCAGCATCTTATAGTTAGTACCGTTATACTCTAACGTTAGATACTCGCTATAAGCCATGTTTGTATTGGTAGTTGCTGTAGTATTATTTACCTTCAACTCAGTAAACGCTACATCATTGAATTCAATATTCGGATAGTTTGTGATAGTGGCAAGACCTTCTGGTGTACCAGCAAATGGTGGAGCAGTATTCAGTGGTAACACACAACCCTCAAATGCATACGAAGAACCTTCTCTAACATAAGCACTGTTGGGAACAAATACGATTGTAGCACCTGGTTCAATAGTACCATTCGCAAGACCAGATAATTCTATAGTGTTAGCGCCTGTATTCACGTCATAAATTGTCAAGCCCGCTGGAATCTGTACAGGTGATGAAGAGCCTGTGAGATAGTAAGCATACATGTTGGGTGAAGTTACTAATCCATTTGTATCTGTTAGTGTAAGAGTAGTTCTACCACCAGAGTTTGTACTTGAAGCAGTTACTTCTTTACCAAATACACCTTCGCACTGTACTTCAGACGATGAGTCAACTAGACCGAATGATGCACATACTACGACTATTTCTGTGCCACTATATGCTTCTGCACCAGCTTCGCCTTCACCATGAACAGGTTCTGTAGTAATTTCGCCACTAGAAAGGTTGACAATTCGCTTGAACTTTGTCATACTACTAGAACAAGCAAGCATGTCGAGTTTCACTTCAGACACAGCTGGTCCATTTGTCATAGCACTCAAAGTTGTCTGATCAGCATCAACAGATACGCCTTTATAAACGCCAATAACTCCTAAATGATCGATGATTGATACTGAAACTGTACCACCAGTGTTTAGGTTCATTGCTGTAGCAAAACCAGAATAGTTCACAAAGATAGCGTCTGGTCTGTTATATGATCCGTCACCATCAATGATTTGTTCTACCTGATAGCAAACATATGTTGCACCGTTGTTAGCAACTACCCAGTCGCCAACAGAGATGTTGCTGATATCTCCTTCTAGTTTGCCTAGTCCACTATACGTAAACGTTCTGCCTGTCACCTTGACTTTATCTGTAGTGTTTACAGGAGGGTCGTACTGAATAGCAATAGTATTTGATGTGGATAAAACAGCAGTGGAACGTTGTGCATTAGGTCCAGCCTTGTTCTTATTGAAGTGTTCGAATGTACCTACTACGGGTGTTTGACCACGTGTGTAAGACTTGTAGACATAAGAGAATGGATATCTCTCACTATCTATATCATAGAACTCAAAGTTCTTGAATGGTAATCTGTCGCTGTCACCACGATCTTGCCACCACACAGTGAGACGAATCCTGAACATATCTCCTGTATAAGTCTGTCTGAGTCTGATTTCTTCTGATAGCGTCTCGACCTCTGACTGTTGCATTTTGAATGCTACAGTTCCACCGCTGGCACTAATATTACTTGTAGTTCCATCAAGTGTGAGATGGTGTACACCAGCACCTCCCGCATCTCGTTCTATTTTAGAAACTACAACGTGAGTTGTATTATCAGAACCCAATACATACTGACCAGTAGTAACGTACTTCAAATTTGCTTCGTCTACGCTCACGATGGTCGTAGTGCCGTCATCTGATACAAAATTATAATCTACATCGATTGATTCAGCGTAGATAGATTTGACTATTTCATAGCCAGTTCCTAAAGGATCATACTCAATAATATATTTACCAGTCGAGCCGATATTGAACGTTGTTAGGTTAGTGTAGCCTTCCCACTGTATTCCTCCATAAGTATCTATGAACGTGTCGTTGACTTTTAGACCTAATCGCCAATTACCGTTATCCCAAAAGTCTACTGGGCCAATAACATCTGCGCCACTAATATCAAGAACATCTGCACCCGTAGAAGTTTCGTCTATAGAACTCGCTGATGTGACATGATTAGATGGTACGAACCAAGCTGAACCTCCATCACCACCATTGATAAATGGGGGAGTGCCAGTAATAGTCTTATAGTTTTCGATTCTGTCTACAAGTCTGATGAGGGGCACAGTCGGAAGTGGATTATTTGGGTCATTCACAGGACTATAAGTAGTTAGTATATTATCATTGCCAACCTGAATGAGATCAGATTGATCGACTTCAGTGTTACGTAACCCAGAAACAACCAGTAAGTCGCCTGGAGCAAAACCGGTATCATCTGTTTTGATGCCGTCTAGAGTGTTAGCTAAAGCGACTTGCTTATTATCTAGATCAGCGAGATTTTTGTCGGCTCTGAGTCCAAACTTTTGATATTTATTTGCCATGTTTTATCCGTTCCAAAGTTGTAGGGAAATCTGTGTAGTCTAGAGTATTTATAAATAGAGATAGTAGATAAGTGGAGAAAAATAATGGCAATCAAAGCTAATTTGGTTCTAGAGCAAGGTGTAGAATTTTCTGCACTCATAGATGTGACAGACAACTCAAACAACCCGTTCAACTTGACAGGATATACAGTAGACTCCCAAATGAGGAAGAACTATATGTCAACAAGTGCTATTACATTTGTAGGTGGGCATAACGGAGTATTGGGTCAAATAAATCTAACATTAGATAACACCGTTACAAATGATATTGAGCCAGGCCGTTATATGTATGATGTTGAGATCACTTCAGCAGGCGGTGGTAAAACCCGTGTTGTGGAAGGGATTGTAACAGTAACCCCAGGAATTACAAGAGTGTAAAATGGCTAATATCAAAGCAAAGGTCACACCACAGAATAAACTTCTGGTGACAAATTATCAAATCAATGCTTCCACTATCAAGTTGGGAGATTTGTTCGATGTTGACGGCACCGGCCAAACTGATGGCGCTGTTATCTTGTACAACGGTACAGATAATAAGTGGGAAGCCACAACACAAATGGACAATATAAATACAGTTATTAACGGAGGCAATTTCTAATGTCAATCATCAAGATCAAACGATCAGGTTCCACAGGTGCACCGTCTGCTCTCGCTCAAGGTGAGTTCGGATATTCGTATCTGGGTGGAACACTCTCGAATGGCGGTGACAGACTCTATATCGGTACAGGCATCGAAACGAACGGTGCGGCTGCGAATGTAGAGGTCATCGGCGGTTCATATTTCACAGATAAACTAGATCACACTCTTGGTACGCTCACAGCGTCCAGTGCAGTACTAGTAGACTCTAACAGCAAAATAGATCAATTCCTCGTTGATGATCTAAAATTAGACGGATCAACTCTGTCTGTCAACTCAACGAGTTTAGCAAATACTAACCTAACAATTGAAGCTGGCTCGACTGGCGAAATCATCTTAGCATCTAATACTCGTTTCTCGGGTACAGTTGATTTTGATGGTAGCGTAACAGTAGCAAGTTTGAATGTCGAAGACCTAACTGACAATAGAATCACTATTGCTGGCGCTAGTGGCGAACTAGAAGATGATGGTAACTTTACGTTTGACGGTACAACATTCACTGTTGGTGCCGCAACAATCGCACAAGCAACTGGTAACTTTGAAACAGATGGCACAATTGGTGCAGACGGTAATGTTAGAGTTGGCTCATCAGGCGCTTCTAACTTTACGATAGACGCAACAAATGGTGATATAGGTACGGCAGGCGATCTTACTGTTGGCGTTGATGCAACGTTTGGCGCTACAAGTCAACTAGCATTTGCAAGTGCAAACAGTACTGTTACACTAACTGGTGATCTAGATATCACTGGTAGTGCTAGTATTGATAATATCGATATCAACGGAAACACAATCAGTTCTACTGATACTAACGGAAATATCACACTTACTCCTAATGGTACTGGCTATGTCCAAATCTCTGGCACTAACGGATTAGTAGTACCAGTAGGAACAACTGGACAACAAGGACCAGCAGTCAATGGTGCTGTTCGACTGAACTCTACAAGTGGTCAGTTCGAAGGTTACTCAAATTCTAACTGGTCATCTTTGGGTGGCGTAAGATCAGTTGATGGTCTAACGTTCATTATCGCAGAGACATCTCCAGGCAACTCAGACGATACTCTACATTTTCACGTAGCAACAGGTGCAACAACTAACAAAGAGGCAATGACTCTAGATGAGACTAGCCTTCATGTTCTAAACACAACCGCATCGTCTAACACTACAACTGGTTCTATCATCGCTGATGGCGGGGTAGGTATCGCAGGTGACGTAAACATTGGTGGAGATACAATTCTCACCGGTGATCTAGCAGTCAATGGTGGTGATATCACTACTTCACAGGCTACTTTCAACCTGATCAATGCTACTACAACTACGTTGAACATTGGTGGGGCAGCTACGGCAGTCAACATCGGTACTGGCGGTGAAGGTGGTGGTACAACTACTATCGGTCATGATATTGAAATTACTGGTGACCTAAGTGTAAACAGCGGACAATTCTCTGTAGACGCTACAACAGGTAATGCTGAAACTGCTGGTAATATGATCGTCGGTGGTGATCTAACCGTAAATGGTGCAACTACAACTATTGACGTATCTACGCTAACTGTTGAAGACGCACTTATCAGACTAGCATCTGGCAACACATCTGGTGATGCTGTAGACATTGGTTTTGTAGGTAACTACAACGATGGTACTGACACTCATCTTGCTGGTATGTTCAGAGATGCAACGACTGGTGAATTCCACATCTTTGATGAGTATGTTGACTCAGACGTTACAGACAACGTAATCGATATTTCGGATGCTACGTTCAGTCTCGCAGACGTAAACATCAACAAACTGAAAACTGCTAACCAAACAATCACACTGAGTGGCGATGTTGCTGGTACAGTAACTATCACTGAGTTTGGTGGTGGAACAACTGCATCAATTACTACTACTATACAACCAGACTCTGTTGCTCTAGGCACTGATACTACAGGCGACTACGTTCAAGAAGTTGACGAAGGCGCAAACGTAACTGGCGCAACTGCGGGTGGCAATGCACAAACATCTATCTATGTTACTGGTACTGGCGAATCGGCTGTTGTTACAGTTCAAGCAGTTATTGCTGATCAAGTAGGACAAGTTGGTGTCGCAACATTTGATGCCTTATCAAATGGAGCTGGAACAAATAGAAACTTTGATGTGAGTGCAACTGGTAGTGTCTCTATCAACACCATTGATGGTGGAACGTACTAAATAGATTAGAGGAGTGAGATCCAAAGTATATACTGTAGACTCACTTCTTTACAAAAAGGCTATATAGCCATTATACATATTGTGAGGACACATGTCAACCATTAAGCTAAGACGTAGTGGGGTCGGTGGAAAGATACCTACTACTGCACAATTAGACTTAGGTGAAGTCGCTCTCAACACATTCGATGGTCGACTCTATGTAAAGAAGTCGGTCAATAGTGTTGAATCCATTGTTGGACTATACGGCTCACCAGTAAACGAAGAATCGATTTACATCGACTCGTACACTGGTGACGGCACAACAACTGACTTTGCTCTATCTTATATTCCTAAAGCAGATCAGTACGCATACGTTGCAATCAACGGTGTACGACAACACGTTAGCGAATATTCCATAAGTGGCAACATTCTTACGCTTACTCCGGCACCCCTCTCAACAGATGAAATAGAAATACGTGTTCATGATACTATTACAGATAGTGTCGTAGTTCGTGATTATCAACAATATGTGTATAGTGGCTTATCAAGCGCATCCTCAGTCTCTGGTGCAGACGATAATAGTAGAACACTTGCTTACGATATAAACAAAGTAGAAGTCTACGCAAACGGTGTTAGGCTCGTTGACGGTTCTGACTACTTAGCAACAAATGGTACAAGCATTGTATTCCAAGGATCACAAACGGTCACTGGCACAGTAGAAGTTGTATCTTTATCACGTGCTTCTTTCGCAGATAGTTCAGCACTTACTCCTGGTACGACAGCACTTACTGGCACAGGAGCGAATCAAGTAGTCGATAGTTTTCAGACAGCATCATATAGAACAGCGAAGTACTTAGTTCAGATGACAGCAGGCACAAACTACCATTCAACAGAAATTCTTTTGATACATGACGGAACAACAGTATACATGACAGAGTATGGCACAATATTCACAAGCGCAAGTTTAGGGACTTTTGATGGAGACATTTCTAGTGGTCTAGTAAGACTGTTAGTTACGCCCGCCAATATAAATACTACAGTAAAGATTCAACGACTTTCGGTAACGGTGTAAAACATGGCAACTAGAATAAAATCAAATCAGATATCGGATAACAGTATTGTAGCCGCAGACTTGCACTCAGCAATTACAGTAAACACAACTTCATCAGGAACGTTCGGTTCAGTTATTGTTGATGATATCACATTAGACGGAAGTTCACTTGTCACATCAGGCACAAATAATTTCACAGTAGACTCTGGTGGTCTTATAATACTTGATGCTGACTCTAATGGAGATATTAGACTTGCGAACTCTGCTGGTCAATATGCTGCCTTATATAACTCCGGTGATCACCTTTACGTCAAATCCATTATCAATGAAGGAGACGTATATCTTTCGGGTAAAGATTCTAATGGCGCTCATATCAATGCTCTAAGATTAAATATGGGAAATGGTGGTCATGCAACATTCAATGAAGGTATTATTGCAGGCGGGGACGTCTCTATCAATAGTACAGGTGGAAGTCCATTAGCTGTTCATGGTGCAATTTCTGGCGATGTATATGTTCAAGTTGTAAACACACAAGCGGCTTCAACTAACAATCAGAGTTCCGTAGAACTTAGAGCAAATTCTTCTACGCAAGAAAGACAGACAGTAAAAATCACAGGTGATTTTACTGACATAACAGATGCATCAAGAGATAGTAGACTAAGATTTTATACATTTGCTAACGGAACACAAGTAATACCTCTTACATTGAATCAACTCGATGCGGCGTTTGCAGGAGATGTTGTTATTACGGGCGATCTTACGGTAGAAGGCTCGCAAGTCACACTCAACACTACAGCCCTTGATGTTGAAGATAAAAATATCACACTCAACTATCACGCAAGTAATGATACGTCTGCTAGTGCAGATGGTGCGGGTATTACGATTCAAGATGCAGTTGATGCTTCTACAGATGCAACTATTTTGTGGGACGCTACAAGCGACAAGTTCGACTTTTCTCATACAGTAAACATAGCTGGCGATGGAAAACTAGGTATTGGAGTATCGAATCCAACTTCAACTATAGACCTAACTAGAACTTCCGATACTGGTGAAAGAGCAATTCGTATCGAAAATAGTAGTGCTAGAGTTTACGTTGGTGTAGAAGGCAGTTCTGGAAATAGATTTGTTGGTAGTGCTGTAGACAATGCTTTTATAGGTACGACAACTGCCGACGGCTTAGAACTTGCTACAAATAATAATGTTAGAATGGTTATCGATACTGCGGGTAAGGTTGGTATTGGCGATACTAGTCCATCTGTTATTTTAGAAGCAAACGGTCAAATTTCTTCGCACGTTGGTGGTGGTGGCGCTACATACACTACTGGTATTTTAGAGATAAACAGTGGTTCTACTCCCACTCAGGTAAAAATCACAACACCAATTAAATATGAAGGTGATGGCTCTTATACTCATGCTCACACTGTAACAATCAAAGGGTTTCAATACGGTGGTCTAAATACTGTAGACTTGAAAATATCTTGGCACGTGTATCTAAATCAGTTTTATAATCGTACATGTTCAAGTAGTGGTGGTTGGGCTCCTGTTATTACTTTAGGTGTAGAAAATAATTATGTCGTAATTCATCTAACTGGTCCACAGTATTGGCCAAAAATGTATGTTGAAAGTCACTATACTCCATACGGCGGAGCGGCTCTATCTACTGGATGGAGCTGGTCAGACGCTGCCATAAGTAATGATTCGGGCAAACCAGAACAAGTTGTTTCATATAAAATAAACTTTGGTAACAGCTTCTTGATGGACTCCAACGGCAATATTGGTATTGGAGGAGACACTATTCCTGATTCAAAATTAGATATAAACTCTGCCTCTACAGCCGCAGGATCAAATTTTGGAACAAAGTCAATAATATCTAGATTGCCCCTTACAAGTGGCTATCAAACACAAATAGCTTCTGCACATGCAATTCATGATAGTAGCATATATGCTGCCGACATTGGATACAAGTATAGAAACCAAGGATATGATCTAACATTTTCAACCAACAATAATACGACTGGCGATCCCACTCAGCATATGGTCATAGATAAAATTGGCAATGTTGGTATAGGCACAGATAATCCAGGTACGGACTTACATGTAAATAGTACCGCAGATACTCAGATAATAGTGAGTGCTGACAATAGTATGGCATTACACCAAGATTCAGCATGGAATAGTAATTTGTACTTTGGTGCATATCACGATGGTGCTACCGCTGTTTACGGAAAAACCGGTCGTGGTGCTTTCAGAATGGTAAATCTTCATGACGGAGATTCAAGCCCGCAGTATATATCACTTTATGGAGCTAATGCTGGTACAAAGGGAGACACTATTACCTGGAATACCGTCGGACTAGCTATGGACGAAGATGGTAATGTTGGTATTGGGACGACTGATCCTCAAGCTTTGTTAGAGATATCTAAGACAACTGCTGGTCTTATTTCAGGAGGTACTGGTAATAAAGGTGCTACAATTAGACTTCATCATGAAGCGCAGTGGGAAGGCGGTTACGGAAATGCTCCTACTAATCCAGACTTCTTAGGTTCTATAGATTTCTCAACAGGAGATAGTTCAAGTGGTGAAGGTATAAAGGCTTCGATACGTACTAGTGTTGAAAGTTATTATAATACTAATCATTTGAACTTTTATACGGCAGATGGATCTGGCTCTACTAGTATGGTAGAACGATTATCTATACAGCAAAATGGTCGAATTGTACTCAATAGAGGTACAACTGACTATGAACCCACGCATAGTGGCGTTGTAAAGAACCATTTTACAGTACACACAGATTATAATACACAAGGTACACAACACGTTAGTTTATCTAATCTAAATGGTAACTGGCTAGATGGCACAACTGGACCAGATTCACAATACGGAATGTTGTTTGGATATAACAACCAAACCCGTGGCGGAATAATATACGATCATCGTAGCACAGAAATGATGACAATGTGGTCTAGCTATGCGCCAATTAGATTTATGGTGCCAGATGCCGCAGATGGCGACGGTGTTCCAACTGATACTAATATCAATACTGCACTAACACTCGAAAAAAGCGGTAAAGTCGGTGTACGTACAGAAAGTCCTAAAGCGGAGTTTCATGTTGATACGGGTGGCGGTTCTGACGGATTTGCGGTTGGCGGTAAAAATGTAAGTTTGAATACATCATTTCAAACAGGCGCTCAATTAGAAATAACATTAGGTGATCACCAAGCGTGTTACGTAAAAGTATTTCTCACTGGAGACTGGAGTGGTCACAGTGCAATGGCGTTCCTTGGAGAATATTTTATACAAAACGGCGCAAACCAATATGCAGAAGCTGGGCAGATAATAAGAGAGGTCGACAATACTAGTAGTATAGATTATGTATCTTCTCAGATATATGACGGTGGTAACTACGACTCTTTTCAGATTCAATTCAAACTAAATGTGCCATCAGGAGCAAGCGTTCAAACAGCGGCGGGTAATATAACATATCAAGTGATGGGTCAGTTTGATGCTATCACATAGGAGATTATAAATGGCAAGTATAACAATTCCAAACATCGTTTCAGAAGAAGAAAAAGTTGGTATGGGCGTCAGACCTTACACCAACACAAAACTGACATTAGGCGGAACTACCACTTCGTACAATGCTACTTTGATGTTCGATAATAATACTGCTGGCGGTGCTGAATTCTTTATGCTTGCCACAGATAATACCTGGAGTGCTGGCGCTGATAAATTTATTATGGGACATGGTTCACCTAGTAGTAGTAATTCGGATTTAGAGATTGACGGTGATGGCTATATACACATGGCAAGAAACCGCTTGAGTGTTGGTAATGGCTATCATGCTTCTACAGGAAAAAGAGGTGTGCGAGTTGGTCGTACTGTATACAACTGGTTCAATTATGGAAGAAATGACGGACACAATTATCTTCACATAAAAACGAATCTAAACTTCGGTGCTTCAACTAATTCGCAACCCACGATGTCCCTTTTTCATATCAAAGGATACACGTATTCAGCACAGACTATTGATTCTATGGTTGGCTTTCATAACTGGTCTGGGCAGCCTTATCAAATTAGATACACGAATAATGGTTCTGCAACAAGTGTTGTGAGTAGTAGCTATCCTCCATATGGTTCCAGTGACGGTAAAGTAGTTCTAGTGCTAAATATTGGCAATAACTATCCAGGAGTTTCTATCGATCATCATCAAGCTTACGAATACACTTGGGTAGATGTTGAGGTTTCAGCATACTCTAAGACAGCAAGTACAAATGGAGTTTATTAATGGAAGAATATACAGCAGAAGAAGCGTTACAGTTAGTTAGAGACTTGGTATTTCCTCAGGCGGTGAATGGAGAAACTGTTCAGCAGTTCGGTCATTGGTTTATCATGGAAAACGATCAGTGGGAACACACTGAAGAAATACCCGAGTGATACTAATTGTAGTTTATAAATAAGAGTAATGAATAAAACGCTATTGGGGAGAGTGAACCTTGGCAACAACTAAAGCTTTTGAGTTAGCACAACTGAGTGGATTGACTACGGTCGATACATCCGGTAACGTGACTACGAATACCAGCCAAATCGCAAACGCTAGTGGCGACCTAACTTTCGATAGTGTAGCGGGTGACATCGTTCTAGATGCACACGGAAATCAAATAATTTTTAAAGGCAGTGGCGGTCAAGTAGGGTTTATAGACTTGGCTACAGGTAGAATGGACATCAAGTCTAGTACTGCTGATTCGCAAATCAGATTTCAAGGTAACGATAATGGGACGCCAATTGATGCATTGGTTCTCGATATGGCGACAAGTGGCGCCGCAACATTTCTCGATCAAGTAACCATTGGCGGTAATCTAATTCACGCAGGCAATCTGACTATTGATGCTGGTGGCGACATCACATTGAATGCAGATGGTGCAGATGTTATTCTAGCAGATGGCACTGTTGACTTTGGTAGATTCAAACGAGACAATGGTCATTTAGTAATCAAGTCTGAGACCATTGATAAAAGTGTCATAATCAGAGGTACTACTACATCTAACGCAACAGTCACCGCACTGACATTTGACATGGCGAATGGTGGTCGTGCAACGTTCAATGAGAATGTAGTCATTCAAGGCGATCTTACGGTTGAGGGTACTCAAGTCACCCTAAATACAACTACCCTTGATGTTGAAGACAAGAACATTACCCTAAACTACCATGCAAGCAACGATACGTCTGCTAGTGCAGACGGTGCGGGTATTACGATTCAAGACGCAGTGAATGGGACTACTGATGCAACTATTTTATGGAATGCTACAAACGATGAGTTCGATTTCTCACACAATATACACGTAGATACAATACTAACTGATACTGGTATTGTTCATTCAGGCGACACTGACACATACATCAAATTCTTGGCTAATAGAATTTATATGGACGTTGGCGCTAATAGAGTGTTTGATGCACAAGCCGGGGACGTCTCAATCAATGGTCCTGACGGAGCATCTGGCATCAAAATTGATACTGGTGGTAATGTTGGTATCGGTGGTATTAGTAATCCAGCGACTGCGCTTCATGTCGACCCAGGCTATGTAACGTTAGGCGGATCTAGTGGAACAGACAACTCTTGGATAAACAACGTAGAAGACGGTAACTTAGAATTAGTCAACGAAGGTAGATCGACTAATGACGGTGCTGTTAGAATAAACAGAAAAAATAATCCTGCTGGAGATACTACGTACTTCAGAGATACGGCCATATATGATGGTAAGAGTAATATAGTTCTTTTCGTAGACGGCTCTGAAGGCAACGTTGGTATCGGCACAGACATCCCAGAAACCAATCTGGACGTGAGAGTTGATTCTAATCTTGCTTATACTTCTACTATGGTTGGTGCACCTTCATATACACCTGGTGCTAGTGATATAATTCAAGTAAGAAATATAGAGACCGGAGTAGATGATATCTATGCTGGTATTTGGTTTGAGACTGGTACTGGAGCAACGAACACTACAGGTACGGATAGATCAGGTCGTATTGCGCTTGTTGTAGATAACGATAGTCCATACTCATCTAACTTCGTATTTCAGACTAGAGGTAGTGCAGGAACACTTACCGAAAAGATGCGTATTACCAATGACGGTAATGTCGGTATGGGAACGACTGTTCCCACATCAAAGCTAGAAGTTTTTACTACTGATCAAGATTTTGAAGATGGTTCTAACGCAATTCGCATTACACATCCAGCAGGTCCAGCACAAAATAATGTTGGAGGAGGTATTGTATTTGCTCAAAGATGGTATGCTAGTTCAACTCAAGATGTAAGAACTGGCGGTATATATGGTTTCAAAACTATTGGTAGTGGAGCATATGGAGGCGGTTTAGCTTTTTACAGTCAACCTAATTCTGCCGCCGCTATGAACCGATCTATGATCATAAACCACGCTGGCAACGTTGGTATAGGAGCAGATACTCCAGGTTCTATGCTTACTATTCAAGGAAATGAAATAGGTGGTCAAACGGTTACGTATTTGCACCTGAATTCTGGGAATAATACAACAAGTTATCCATTTTTAGCATCT
>Ga0206682_10000640_pt1 | contig 37341 bp, 39 predicted proteins | sample M240m12015metaG_FD_155444 | JGI IMG/M metagenome (GOLD analysis project Ga0206682, IMG submission 155444) | Ammonia-oxidizing marine archaeal communities from Monterey Bay, California, United States - M2 40m 12015 | ecosystem: Environmental > Aquatic > Marine > Intertidal zone | place: USA...
ATTCATTCATTTCTTTTCTAAATCCATCATCGCTTACATATCGTTCAACTGTTCTGTTTACCAATTTTTGAAGTGTTACATCCGATTCGAATGATACTCTTTTAAAATTTGAATAAACACCTTTTATAATCTTTACAGTTGTTAGTTTAGTTTCTACACTCATAGTATATATTGTTAGTATTTATATATATAAGTATATAGATATTTATTTTCCGTTAAGCTTTACCATCACAAATTCCTCTAGTCTTAAACTCACAGAATCTACAATTCTTTTGTCTATCACCTGGAACTTTAGGATATGGTAAATCTCTATAATTACCTTCATCATCAAATACCTCATTTACAAAGTTCATAAACTCAGTATAAACCTTATTAACAGTTGGTTTACCATTAGCTGGAACATGCCTAGACATATACGGAATTGGGAACGGAGCATCTTCATAAAGTTTTCTTCTCATAATCTGATATTCAACTTTAATCTTCTCCAATGGAATTTGGAATAATTCAGAATAATACTTTTTGTATATAACGATTTGTGCGTTCTTATACTTATCTGATTTCTGATATTTGTTCCAACCTCTAGTTGATGTTTTTAAATCAATAATGATAATTGAATTATCTGATAAATCTCTCATTACCACATCAACAAAACCTATGAAGTTTACACCTTCTTTTACTTTTGCATTTAATGGAATTTCAATTCCTACTAGTTCGAATCCACTCTTTGTATAGAACTTATCTAATTTCTTTTTAAACCACTCTAATATACATCTACCATCTCCGTAGAACTCTTCTAATTCTAGCTGAGTACATACACTACCCTCAGTTAGTTTATCGTTCTCTTTGATGTATTCTTTTCTCATCCACTCTAACAACAACTTATCAGTATCTATTTCCATTGCTTGTTTCTTAGAAACTCCGTACATTACCGAAAGGAAATGTTGTATTGTTTCGTGAATAGCAGTTCCGAAAATAGTATAAATATTAGCTGATGATTGTCCCAATCTATCAATGTATCTCAGTTTATATGAACGAGGACACGATGAATATAATTGGTATTGTGAAAAACTTACTTTTGCCATAAACTTTTATTTGTTATACAAATATACGAAAAAAGTTTGGGATTACCAAACTTTTCTCAATTATATTTTCAATTTTAACTTTTTTATTATCTTAGGGTCAGTACCATAATCCTCTGATAATTGTTTTATCTTTTCTTTACCAGTTCTACTAGCGTATAGAATCTTTAAGTAATCTTCAGCTTCTAACTTAGAAGTTTCATAATGTTTAGCTACTAATTCAACTAACCACTTTTCATACTTATCAGCTCCTTTGGGTTTCATATACTTCATAAAGTGTCTACCCTTTGGAAGTAAATCAATCATAGCAAGATAGAATGCTTTAGGAGGAACTTCTTGAAGATATGGTTGAACAGCTGATATTGTTTCAATCCATTCGTATTTCATAGATAGAAATCGTAATAACATATAGTTACTCCAAGTCTTTTTATCAGCTTCTTCTAACGTATCAAAATATTTAGGATTTTGTTCGTTTGTTATTGCCTTAACGTGGTCAAATAATGATTTAGGCATTATCTTCAGCTTTTTTTCTATCTAATTCTTCTAATACTGCTAGTTGTGGTGATAGTAACTCTTCACATATCTCACCACAATTTCCACAAAGTAAAACTTCTATTGGTACTACTACATCTTGAGCAGTTCCAGCTACTAACTTAGATATCTTTCTGAATTTAGAACCATCTATGAATACATCATATCCACAATGTGAACAAATTACAGGATTTGATTTACCTAAATCAATTTTAGGTCCACCACCTTGCGTTGGTTGGTCTGATGCTTTTTGTGGTTTGTTACCACCAATTCCTACTATTTTTGCCATCTTAAATTAAATTTAATATTTCGATTAATGTTGCTGCCATTGGTATTTCTTTATCAATAGCATTAAAGTGTTTATTTTGTCCTTCTGCTAATGCTATAACTACATTTGCCGTATTTGATGGTGCATACTCATCTACCTTTTCATATAATAATGTAAATAACTCTGAGAAATCAGTTACTCTACTATCAATAATAGCTTGTCTCATATTCACATATTTATTTCTTTTATCATCTGAAGATTTTAGGATATCTAAAACTTTCATTTTATAATCGTTCTCCAAAAGGTTTTGAGTATCTACTTTCAACTCACCTTTGATTGAGTTTAATTGACAAGTATTGATAATCTTTCTAATATCAGGATACCCAGCATCAATAATTGGAACTAAATCTTTTGGTTGAAATGTTACTTCCTCACTAGTCAAAATCTTTGATATTTGAACTGCTACATCCTTTTTAGTTGGAGGTATGATTTGAAAAGTTTGACATCTACTCTGAATAGGGTCAATTACTTTTTCAACATAATTACAAGTTAAGATAAATCTACAATGTTGTGAAAATGTTTCCATTAGATTTCTCAAAATAGCTTGTGCGTTCTGAGACATATAATCAAACTCATCTAAGATAATGATTTTATACTTTTTGAATCCCATTGATGATGCGAATCCTTTTACTTTGTTTCTTACAGTCTCTACATTGTTTTCATCAGATGCGTTGATTACCATATAATCACAATCCATTGATTTTACAATTAGTTTAGCAAGAGTTGTCTTACCAGTACCTGCTCTACCATAAAGTAGAAGGTGAGGTACATCACCTGTTTCTAAATAACCACTTACCTTTTCTTTAAGGTGTTCGTTACCTACATAGTTTTCTAATGTTACTGGACGGTATGATTCTACCCATAAACTATTATCAACTTGTTCGTTATTTGTTTCTTCGAAAAATCCCATATTATATTTTTTTATCTACCTACTTCTTTTAATCTATCTGCTTTGAAAGTTTCCCAATCTTTACCTATACCATCGATATAGAATAAATCTTCAGGCTTTAACTTACCATTATCATGCAACTTTGAGTATCGTTTGATTGCTTGTCTTTTCCACCAATTGTTGATATAATCAACACCATCAACAAACTTCTTTTTCATTACTAACTCATCTTCTTCAATTTCTGAACGTAAGAACTCAGGTCCATTCTCATACATCATAGCGAGATATACACCTCTTTTGAAACCATGATGATACTCCGATTGTTTGATTCCACATTCTTTGAAGATTTGTGATAGAATCTTTTGTTTGATACCACTTACAGGTCCACTAGCACCCTTACCAGTTCCCATAGATTTACCATTTCTGATTCTTTCGTTAGTAATAGCCTTTTCATACCAATCTGCTCTATTCTCCTTAATCCATTGATGCCAAGGGTCATAGAATTCATCATCAGGTTTTAAAGATATTTTCCCAGCGGATTCCCCCAACGTTTTAAAGTGAGGGATTCCGTTGTATTGGGAATGGATTCCGTAAAGGGAAGTAGTTCCAACAGCTATCAATGTTTGCCCATACTTCTTTTTCCAGTACTCTCGTACTTCTGGAAGGGTAGTCATCATTGCTGTCAACTTACCACCTAAGAAATTGTAACCTAAAGGTTGGGTACAAACAATAGTGGATGCGATAGTAGTGAAATTTAACTTACCCTTTACGAATTTATCTTCTTTATTCCAACCAATGTACTTATCTCGTACACCCATTGAAGTAACATCAGATGCTAATGATACTAAACCTAAAAGTTTACCACTCTTTTTATCTTTAAGAAACAACTTAACATTTCGACCAGGATTAGCTGTCCAGCTCATAGTATGAATCATCTTCCTTAGAAGAGTCCACTTTGTAGCTTCATCTTTATCCTCTACGATTTCAACATAAGGTTCTAACTCTTCAATTTCTTTAATCGTTAGTTCCTTATTATTGATATCAGTTGGTTTCCATTGCATATCATAAAGAGTAGCAATTTGGGATTTATCTCTAATCATAGAGGCTTCCTGCAACTCAACCCACTTCTTATACAATGTTTGTTCTTCTACACTCATTGTCATAAGGTAGTCCATATTTTCAATGAGTTTTCTTTTCTCATTTTCAAATATAAATTCTGGCTTTGCTGGTTCGGTATCCCAAAAACTCATAGTTACTTTTTTAATGGTTATTACTTAATCTCTACCAAATAGTAATTTGATACATACTCTCCTTCGGTAAATGCAACTTTAGATAATCCCTGCGAAGAAATTTGTAGAGATGAAGTTGATGAACCTTTGTTTGCTAATAAGATAGCTTTTAGATATTTTGCTGAGAATGCAATAGGAGCTACATCCCCTTCACACTTACAATCAACTGAGATAGAAATTCTATTTGAGTTAATTGAAGAGTATCCTAAGATAATTTCTCCCTTACCACCTTTACATTCAAATGTAAATGTATCAGCATCTGCTAATGCTCCCTTAGATTTGATGAATTTGTTTACAAACTCATTATCTAATGTAATATCTACATTAAATGGAGGAAGTGCTTTCAAATCAGGTACCGCTGGGATAACTGAAGGTGCTGCCAACATATACTGCATCTTAGTTCCTTTATCTGAGAACTTTAATGCACCAGTTACTTCTTCTACTTTTATTGTATTATCTAATACACTTAATAATCCCTTCAACTGAGATGTAGTATAGATACCAAACTCCCCTTCAGGGAAATCTGAACCTGTTACTGTTACATCTCCTAAAAGAGTTTTATCATCTGATATCATTCTAACCGAAAGATTAGAAGCTTCAGATTTTACCATTACTGATTCAACCTCTCCACCGAGATTGTATCTATTGATGAATCCATCAAATTTTGCTTTTTCCATAATTTACTTTTAAGATTTATTTTAATGTTTACTAATATACGAATTTATTTTTAATTATCCAACTAAAAAGAGAAAAACTTTTCAGCGGTCTTTTTGGAAGAGAGAACTTCTCCCCACCCTAATGCTCCGTAGAAATCTTCTAATTTTTTTAGAAGTTCTCTTTCGAAGATTTTATCATAGTTAATATATGTTTTAATTAACTCCATAATTTGTGGTGGGTCATTGTAACCATTCATAGCTACTGCATCTAAACCATATTGATTTTGTTTTAGATATACCCACTTTATTTTATCTCCACCCTTCAAAGGTTCGTATTGATTTTCCACTTTGAAGTGTTTTAACAATTGATTATATGCGATTGATGCTTTTACATGCGCTGGAGTACCACTAATAAATTGAAACATTGCTGTTTGTTCTCTCTTCTTAGGCATGTATTTGTTTAAGTTTTTTACTCCACCTGCTTTAGCTATCTTAACAACATCCATATTTACCAAATCATTTTTGAAATCGTAAACTCTATTTGTTAATTGTTCTTCGGTATCACCTCTAAGAATTTCAATAAGTATTTCACTCATAAACTTCCTAAATGCAGCTGGATATGAAGAACGTACAACATCTAATCCCTTTACATCTAACTTATCACAAGGTACACCATTATCTGATATAATCCATTGTGCATATCTTTTCTTTGCAATCCAAATACCAGCTTTTGAAACGTATTCTTTTTTAATTTCAAATCGGTGTTTATCTATGTTGAATACCTTCTTAGCCAATATATCATAAAAATCATTTAGATAATCTTGCACTTCACCAGCTATATCATTTACAAACCCAGCTATTGTTTCTTGGTTATTATCTCTCCAATCAGGAATTCTCTTATCCATTAAAGGAGCTGCTGAAAAGAATACCGAATCCGTATCAATATAAATGTTGGAATCAGCATCAGGTGTTTCCAACTCTTTGTTATATTTAATGTTAGTCATATCAGCAGTTGATTTAATCACAGTTTGACCCGTTGTTGTTACTGCTGTAGCGTTATCTACATCATAGAATCGGAATGCTGGTAATCCTAATACTCCATATAATGAGTTTAGAAGAATCTTTTGTACTAACTGTCTCTTCTTATAGAATGCGTACTTTTCTTTCTCACCACTGTCACCATATTTCTTTTCCAACTTTCTAAACTCTACCCTTTGTGAGAACCAATGGTCTAATATATCGGGAATACAACCAACTTTATCAGTACGATATAGTACACCATTTGATGCTACTGAGAACTTACTTCTTTCAAAGAATAGTTTTAAGTTATCCTGTGTTATTGTATCTCCATTAATTTCCCAACTATCTCTCTTACCTTTTACGAAATCCTCAGCGCTCCAATCAGCAATCTTACCCATCTTTGTTTCAGGCGAAATATTGATACTCATAATAATAGAAGGATATAGAGATGTTAAATCCAAATCATATATCCAATCATACTTACCAACGATTGGTGCTTTTACATAAGCTCCGATAAACTTCTCTTGCTTATTTTCTTTAAGAGCTTCCATTCGTTCTCTTCTATCAGCAGGTTTGTTAGGTGCTACAATACTTTTTCTTTTCAAATAAGTTAAAAGTGCACCTTCTAAGTATTTTGATGAATAAACGAAATCTTCATAAGGAACATGTCCAGCGTGACAAATACCTCTTGCAGTATCAATGAATTGAAGTTTTTTATCAAACTCAACTACTAACTCAACATCCACTAAGTTATATTCAATAAACTTCTCAATATCTTCTTTGAAAAGAATATCCAAATTTCCATCATATTCAATCTTACCTCTACCTAACTCTTTTTGTGCAATAGAATCTAATCTATATGAATCCAATTCTGAGTATGTAAAGTTTTTATAAAGTGAAAGGTAATCTAAATAAGATACACCAGCCATAAAGTATCTCTTACGATAAGGTGACCAAAAACACTCACCGATTGGTGATAATCTATTAGCGTGTCTTTTACCTAATAATCTTTTGATACGATTATACAACATTGGTGTATCAAAGTAATCGATATTCCAACCAGTTACAATAGATGGATTAATCATTTCATATAATTCCAAATACTTCATTAACATATCCTCTTCAGTTCTGAAAGGAAGTACAATAGCTGATTCGGTTTTCTTCTCCAACATCTCACCAGCTTTATCCATAACCAACACCCAATATTGATTGGTAGCTGAATCATGAAGTGCAATTGAAGTTAACTCATTAGTAGCTTCTTCTGGATTAGGTAAACCACTCTCCATTTCACACTCAATATCATATGTAAGGATAACATGTCCTTCTGATGGTAAGTCCGAATCAGTATAAGTATCTACTAAAACTCTCGTAGTTTCAGGTACATCACTTTCGAATAAATCAGGATCATCCTTTTTGAATTTGTAAATTTTACTTACCTTATCACCATATAAAGTAGTAAAATTTCCATTAGCAGCTTTTTCATAAGCGTATCGAGTGTAAGGAAATGTTCTATAACCCTGCTTATCATCCCAAATGTGAACGAGGTTCTTTTCTCGTTGGTAATAACAATTTTTATACATTAATTATTTAAATTTTTATGTAGTTCTTTTATCATTTTATCTTCGTTTGTAGAAAGTTCATTTGCTCTTTCAATAGCTTTTAATTCCAATTCATTTCGATAACCATCATTATCTAATATCTTATCTAAAATATTAAAGAAATCAACCTTTTTGTTCCAAAATAAACCATTAGGGTCTATTTCTCTATAACAATCTGATTCTTGCCAAACCATAGGAGTACCATTCATCATACAATCAGTACCACTTACACTCCAACCATAGTTTGTTTGTCTCATTTGAATACCAACCATACAATCTTGTAATCTCTGATAATATTCATGTTTTGGTGATTTGGAATTATCAATCCAGCTTTCAGGTGATTGACCGTTTAACTGAGGAACCCATACCACAAAATCATCTCGTCTTTTACGATACTCTCTCATTAGTTCTAAAAACTTTGGATATCCTTTGTATGCAGCTGCTCGATGATTAAATACAATAATCTTTCTTTTGTTTTCAGATGGTTTATCTATAATCTTAGATTTTTCAACACCCAAATTCCAAACTGTAAGAATATTATCTAATTTTTTAACAAACTCATCATTAAATAATTCACCTGCTTCTTTTAAAACTCTATTCTTTTGGTCTTGTGTATTTAGATAACAAACCCTCATTTGTGAAATACCTAACAACTCAACTGGTAACCATAACCATTTTGCCTTGCCATCTCTCCTATCTACTCCATTACAAGGAAGGTATTTACTACCCTCAAACCAATGCTGGTATCCATATATGGAAGTTCCCCATTTAGCATATCTACCAACCTGGGGCCAATCGCTCAAATGTGAATAAATAACATCATACTCAATATTCTTTAAATATTTCATCAACTCATCAGATGGAAATGCTCTCTGATTCATCATATCACCTGGTATATCAATCTGATGTTGTTTTACGTTTGGTAAGTTAAGTTTCTTAGTAACGTTACCAGTGGGAACTAAAATATTCCAAAAGTATTCACCATACTTTTCCAATGCTTTGATATGATTATGAATCACATCAATAAACGAATCCTTCTCAATATTGGAAGAGTTGGTGATATTAGGTATCACCAACACTTTCCTACTGCTTTTATAATCTATTGAATCCCAAAACTGCATTATCCGATAACCATTTCTTTAACATTTTTAATTTGAGATTCACTCAAACTAATCGAACCTTTCAATATGTATTTAGATAACCCATCAAAATCTTCATACCCATATTTTTCACATAAGTACTTAACATCATTAATATCCATTCCACTTGATTTCATATCATTTGCAGATTTGGATAAAATCTGTCCATTTTTAACATCGGTAGGTCCACCAAATGTATATGGTAAAATATGGTCTACTGCATATTCAGTTTCATTTAAATCAACTCCTGTCTTTTTGCATTTACCATCTTGCTCAGCCCACAAATATTCAAATTGCTTTTGATTGAATGTTCTAGCATTATCTTTAGAATCTGTTTTCAATCCAAAGGTATTTGACCCTTTAGTAAGAAAATGATAATAGATATATTGAAGGTCATCAACTCTCGCTCCTCCGCTAAATACTGATGGGAACATATGAGTTTCATGATACCTTACCTTAGCCGGTTGTTCTACTTTTGGAAGGGGAACAACCTTACCATTATCTAATTTATAAAGTTGATGTGGATTGTGCTTTACCTTTGATTTCAAAAGTTCAGAATAGGCTTGTTTCAATTCTTTATATAATTTTTTTGGATTTGGATTGTAATTTCTAAACCCTCCTGCGTTTTTAGCTGATTCTGCTATCAACATTATCAACTTTTTGATAGCTCCCTTACCCCAAGTTCCGTTTCGTTTATCGGATAACCTACCACACATAATAACATTATTTAGTATAGTAAGTAGTTTATCTAAATCATTTGATAAAGAATCATTTTCATCCGTTAATCTTTTAATAAGATTTTCATCACGATATATTTTATCCAATTCAGATTGAGATTCCAAACCTATAAATCCATCGGTAAAAATACCACCGTTATATAGATAGTAAAGAGCGAATGATATCATTTCATCAGTTGCTCTTCTAGTGATAGGAACTGAAACATTAGCTAATGTTTTACCTTTTGAATTTGTTAAAATTTCTTTAAATATACTGAGTGCATGTTTAGAATCAACTGCTCCTTTATCTCTACAAATATCAGCTATTATATTATCAATAGCGTTTCTCTTATCAGCACGAGACATATCATGTAAATCATTCAATTTCAGAAATAACTCTTCAGCTTGAATATTAGTGATATCTCTATATTCATATACTTCAAATTTAAGATTCCAAATATATGTTTCTAAAAATGGATAGTTTACAATAATATCTTTAAATGTCATATTAGATAAATCAAACTCTTTACCATTTACATCGGTTAAAATAGTACCTTCTGGTAATCTAATATATCCATGTAAGAATTTATATACTGTACGAGTTCTGTGTCCTCCATCAACAATTTCCCAAATACCATTGTTTAATCTTAAATGGATTGGTTGGAATGGATTACCTATGAGGATATCCTTCATTAAATTCTTTTGCCAATCATTACCCTCTCCAAAGAGTAACATAGTACCATCAACATCTGGTCTTTGATACTTTGGTTTATCATTTACAGTTTTGTTACCAAATGATTGGTACATTTTAGTAAAATTCCAATCTTTATGATTTTGAGTAACTTTACTTTTCATTGGTACAAATACATATTTTGTTTCAGTATTCGTACTTTCATTCGATACTATGATAGTATCACTTTCTAAACTTCGGCGAGTTTTACGATTTGCCGGAATCTCAATTGTAGTTTTCATATAAAATTATTTATGCCCTTTTAGTTATTATAGTATCAGAACTTGGGCGAGTTCTTCAACCTTTTTTAATATTTTACTAATATAAGAATAATATTTTAATTATCCAAATATTTTACCAAAAATTTATTTCGTTACTTTCTTCAGGTGCATATGTTGTATGATGTACTACTTCAGTATTGTAATCATTTAAATCTTTTGGATAAGGTCTGATTTCATGCTTTAACCTACTTATAAGATTTTTCTTTTCTTTTTTGTTGGTAGCAAGTATCTGAATGTATCTATGTTTAGGTGGTTCTTCTCTTCTCCAAAATTCTTTATATCCCTGCTTACCAATTTCTTTTCTAAGATGTTCTAAGTTACCACTTCCCCAATTATTATAAACTGTCCTACTATGAATCCAATCATGTGGGTCATCACTTAGTGATATTCCCCAATTTGGCATCAGAGCTATATCAGTATTTAAACCTTGATAAATCCAATTGGTAGCTTTATAGATTCCACCAACATGCCCTTGTCCATTATTAGCATAAGATAAAAGAACTTTAATATTCTTATCATTATCCTTTAACCATTGAAAGGTTTTACCTAATGCACAACTTTCAATATTTGAACCATAACCATCATCTACATATAAACGAGTAAGTTCTAATATGTTATCTTTGGTTAACCCTTCACAAACTGAAGTGGATGCTTTTGCACCAACTGGAAATCCATATACAGCTACACCAACTAATTCTTGGTCATTTCCGAATATATCCTTTTCATCCATTGTGTGATAGATACCCAATGCGTATCTACAAGCAGTCCAAGCGTGAGTATAGTGCTTTTTGATAATCATATCTTTAGCGATAGATTTAGCAATTGGAGCTACACTTACTTTACTAGCATCAACGTAATGTTTTCCTTCTTCTTTCATTTATGTTATTTACACCATTCGTTAAATGCTTGTTGATATGCATCTATTCTTCGTATTTTTGGATTACTACCCATAATTTTAGAAGCTGTTTCCATTACTTCAGTTCTTAATCCATATGAATGTGATTCAATTAGGATTTCTTCAATATCTTTTTCTTCACTCATAATACTAATATACAAATTTATTTTTAAACTACCAAATTTATTGGTTCCATTTTTATAATTTCTTCTACAAATTGTTCATTTTCCTTTGGATATGGAAATAATGGGTGCTTTATGTTTTTCATTAACTTTCTTCTAACACCACCCTTTGCTAAGATATACACATATCTATGTTTTCTTGGATTCTTTCTTATCCAAAATGTAGATGAACTTATCTTTTGGATTTCTTTTGGATTGTTTGTTCCAAATTTAACGTAAGATGTTCTCTGATGATGCCAATCACCATTTTCTTCCCAACGGAAATCCCAACTATCGTTAAATCTAAGTTTATTACCTTGATACAACCAATTAGTTGCTTGGTATATTGTACCACAATGACCTTCTTTTGGGTCTGAGTAAGATATTAATCCTTTTATATGAGGTACGTTTTCCTTTAACCAATTAAATGTTTGACCTAAAAACCAGCTTTCTATATTTGAACCATAATCATCAAATACGAATAATCTAGTTAGTTCCAATACTTCGGTTCTTTCTAAAAGAGGTGATATAGATTGTCCAGCACTTCTACCAATTGGGTCTCCATAACAGGCTACTCCAATTAACTTATCTTCTACGTTATCAAAGAAAGGATGTTCTTCAACATCCGAAGTAAATAATCCAATAGCATATGATACTTTAGTCCATAAACCACTATAATGGTTATTTACAATAATATCTTTTGCTACCGATTTTGTTATAAGACGAATGGATAGTTTGGAAGTATCACAATATGTTTTTTCTTCCATCATAAACTTCCAGACCAAAATTCATTTAAATGTGTCCAAGTTTTATTCTTAACAATCTTAATGATATTGGCTGAGGAACATTTGTTGTTACGAGCCATAACTCGTACATTTCTATGTCCCATTTTCCATAACCTTCTTATTTGTATAACCTGCTCATCCGTTAACTTTGCAGATGGATGAGTCTGTCCTCTTAGTATTGGCATTCTTTATAAAAGTTCGTTTAACGCATTACTATATGCCATTTCTGATTGTACTCCTACTAATCTATTCACTTCTGCTCCATCTTTCACAATTACTACTGCTGGGATTGAACGAATTGAATACTTAGCTGCTTCATCTTGGCTTTCATCTACGTTAATATACGAAAATTTTATTGAATTTCCAAATGTTTCTTCTAATTTTTGAAAGGTGGGCTTTAACATTCGACAAGGTCCACACCAATCAGCTTCGAACTTTTTTAATTCTATCATAACTTTATTGTTTAATTTTTAATTTATTATCCTTCACAAGCTGCACAGCTCATATCATCAATACTCATCTTTTTTCTAGCAAATGCTTGTGCTGAGTTCATTGAGTGTTGGTAGTATAGAGTTTTTACTCCTAACTTCCATGCATCAATCAATAATTTATTAATAGTCTTAGTTGGCATATCAGGTGAAACCATTATATTCAATGATTGTGATTGGTCAATGAAATCTTGTCTGATTGCTGCTTGATTAATAATAGATGATTGATTAATTTCTGCAAATGTTCTAAATACATCTTTTTGTTCATCAGTTAAGAATTCCAAATGTTGTACTGAACCATCTGCTTTTTTAATACTATTCCAAGTTGCCTTAGTATCTTTACCTAATTCAATAAGTAATTTTTTAAGGATTGGGTTCATAATAGTTACTTTCATTTTAGCTACATCCTTCACATAACAATTTGACCAGATTGGTTCTATTGATTGTGAAACTTGTCCTAATATAAATGCTGATGAAGTTGTTGGTGCTACTGCATTAAGAGTAACGTTTCTTCTACCATATCCAACTAAGTATTCAGGTTCACCATATTTTTGTGCCATCTCTTCAGATGCTTTATATGATTTATCTTTGATTAGTTTAAATACTTCAACATTTAATTTTGCACTATCTTTAGTATCGAATGCCAATCCTTTAGATTGTAAAAGTGAATGCCATCCTAAAACACCTAAACCTAATGCTCTTTGTCTTTTAGCGAAGTTGTAAGCTTTTTCCATATACATAAAAGCTCTTTTACCTTCAATAGTACCATTATCTCTATATGCTTCAATCTTAGTACAAAATTCAGTTACAACTGCATCTAAGAAATAAGTTAGAGTTTCTACTGCATCAGTATCTTTCCACTCATCATAATGTAGTACGTTCATTGAAGAAAGTACACATACAAATGATTCTTCTTCTGAGTTATGTAGTGCAATTTCTGAACATAGATTTGAATTATAGATTTTTGCTCCTTTATCTTTATAAACATCAACAGTGTTTTTGTTCATAGTATCGTGGAACATAATATAAGGATATCCTATTTCTCCTCTTCTTTGAATTACCTTTGCCCAAGCAGCTCTTTTATCTTTATCACCAGCAATCATAGATTCCATAAACTCATCAGTTACAGTTACGGCATGAGTTAAGTCTTGGATTGTAGCTCCTTCAGTTCCAATTTCTAAGAACTCCATAATATCTGGATGTTCTATTGGTAAGTAAGGTGAGAATCTACCTCTTCGAGTTGAACCTTGTGAAATATTATCAACAACACTTTGGAATAAGTTCATAAAGTGAACAGCGCCAGGTGCTTTACCATTATCAGTAATTGGTGCTCCTCTACCTCTTAGGTTTCCAAAGTAACCAGAAGTACCACCTCCCATTTTACTCATTTCACCAACTTCAGCTTGTGTAAAAAGAATTGATTCAATATTGTCAGCAACATTTGAACCAAAACAACTTACAGGTAAACCTCTCTTTTTTCCAAAGTTTGCCCATACTGGTGATGATAACGAATACCATCCTTTACTCATATATCCATAAAACTTATCAGCAAACCCTTCGATTCCTAATAAGTGTTCTGCATGATTTGCGATTATTCTAATTCTATCTAATGGTTCTTCACCTTCACTTAGGTATCCTCTTTGGAGGAAGGTTATGGATTCTTCGTTAATCCAATCAAATGGTTGTCTATCGTTCATAATTTTATCTGTAACTGTGTTTTAAAATAAGTCATCTTCGGTGATTGACTTTTGTTTTTTACTATAATTTATACTTCTTTTATTAAAGAAATCGGTGTGTTTTGTAGTTAGAATTTCATCATCAAACCACTCAGTAGTTTCTAATATCTTTTCATCTACACTAAATACACTATCGATTCCAATAGCGTTCAATGATTCGTTGAATCTATGTTTAATGAATTCTAAAGTTTGTTCTTTAGTAAGGAAATCTAAATCACCTTCTTCAAAAATCCATTCAACTATATCTGCTTCAGCATCGTAAGCATCTAAAGTTGCATCAACTAAATCTTCTTTTAATTCATCAGTCCACCAAGTTGGATTTTCTTTTTTGATTGTATTTACTAAATCAAATCCAAATTCTGCATGAATCTTTTCTTCTTTTGATGTTGCTTCAACTGCATTACTAGTACCTTTCAATACATTTTTGTATTTGTTGAAAGACATAATAACTAAAAATTGTGAGAACAACGATACGTTTTCGATAAACATTGAAAATAGAACAACTGATTCAAAGTAATCTTTGTTTTCAATTGACCTACTAGCATTCATTGTTTTATCTAAATATTTAATTCTTTTTCTGATACCTGGTACCTGTAAAAGATTTTCAAACTCTGAGTTTAATCCTAATACTTGAATTAGATTAGAATATGCATCTGCATGTCTAACTTCCGATTCAGCGAAAGTTGCACCAACTGCTCCAATCTCAGGCTTTGGCATTTTTTTGTAGATATCTCCCCAAAATGATTTAACAGCGATTTCAATTTGTGAAATTGCCAACATAGCTCTTGTAACTGAAGTTCTTTCTTTATCATTTAAATGTACTTTGAAATCTTGTACATCTGAAATAAAGTTAAATTCAGTATGAACCCAATATGAGTGTCTAATAGCATCAACGTATTCTACTAACTGAGGATATTCGTAAGGTTTAAGGTTTACTCTTTTCTTAAAGATATTTGGTTGGTGTTTTGAACGATAGATGATGTATTCTTTTGCTACATCATTCAAACCACTATCCATCAGTTTGTTTTCCACTATATCGTGAATCTCATCTACATGAGGGATATGATTTGGATTTCTATAAATAGATATTTCACTACTATTTGCAATCTTCTCAACCATTTCTTCATCTACCTTATCGATGCTTTCCATAGCTTTGGTAATTGCACTTTTCATTTTACTTAATTCAAATGAAACTTTTTCACCATTTCTCTTAATTACAAATCTTACGTTTTCTGCCGTTGTATCTACAAAGTTGCTCATAGTTCTTCTTGTTTTATAAATGTACCGTTTACTGTTTTACCCTTTCTATCTTTGATTTCATTCCAAGCATGCTCCAAACATTCGGTAGGGTCTAAACCTAATTGTTTACTTAAAATTATAACTGTTACAAATATATCACCAATCCCATCGATGACCTCATCTGTTTTTTTATGTTTTAAAATTGCTCCTGCAGTTTCTCCCAACTCTTCCATAACTTTCATAGTTTGTTGTGGTATATTATCAGAAACAAGTATTCCCTTATCATCAGCCCATTGGGTGATGTTATCAATCAATTCATCAAATGTCATATTATCGTATTTTCTAACTTATAGGTTCCTAAAAGTTCTTCTCCTTTTTTAATTTTCTTAATTGCGATTCTTTTGTAAGAATCAAAGTTTGCATTTTCTTCACCAGTATTGGTAAATGCTAACGGATTTGCTAAGTTCCAATAACAGTCTTTGAATAATCTAAGCCATATCATTGGATACTCAGCCTTATTTTCATATCCCTTTTTAATCATCATCTGAACATAGTCTGGTAACTCATTGTATTCATCCAACGATATAGTATAAACTCTAGTTTCGTTTGGCCATAAATAAAAAATAGGTTCTCCAATTTCTATGTCTCTTAGAGCGAATGTACCAATACCATGAATCGGTGAAGGTTTCAAATCGGTTCTAATATGATTTTTGAGATATTCAATAACTTCCATTATCTAACTACTTATTTTCTTCTACTGAAGCTTTTCTATAATCAGTTACCAACTTTTTGATTTCACCAATAGCTTTTCTTGCTCTTGATTTACCACTTTTAGTAGTTGAGTTGTGATTCTCATCGAATTGAGAGAATAGTTCAGTAATTTCTTCGAAAATTTCTTGTGAATTTGCCATAATCTTTATTTTATAAATTAATTAAATTAAAAAACCGAACGCAGGTTATTCGTTGTTCGGTGTGTATAACTATTGTATATATCGGAAAAAAAATAATTTTCTTTCTATATTTTAATAGTTTTTTGTTTTTGATATTTTTTCAACAACGTTTCAGTTGACTGTTAAAATATTTTTTATAGAGTTTACTAATTTTGATAGTATTAACCGAAATTCTCTACATATTTTTTATGGAGTAACTTTTTTTCCATCTGCCCTCCATCAGCGGATTCCTTTTGTGTAATAATCCCATCGGAAGAATTACCATCATACACTTCAATAAAACCTGTATTTGTATCCATCTTAGATGGAAATGTAATTCCATCGGGTCCAAATCTATTTTTCATAATATGAAACCTAGCAGTATTGTTTAACTTATCTTTAGCTTTTCTACTGATACTCATAATGAAATCAGCGTTCATAACTTTAGCATACGAATCTGCAATCTTATCTGCTTCAATAACTTCAGAATCAATAGCTGAACGATTGGTTTGTGATGCAGTCCAAATTGGAATTCCCAATTCACCACTTATACCTCTTAGTTCAATATAAACACCACCTTGCTCACCATAAGTTGAATCAGATTTGTTGGTGTGAGAAAGTAACAAATCAGCGTAATCAACTATGATTAAATCAGGCTTATTACCAGCTGCTGTCATCTTTTCAATATGTGCTTCTATTTTCTTAGGAGATATACCCTTTGGTGGATAGTACTTAATTAAAAGTTTACCTTTTAATCTCGATATCTTTTCCAATACAGTTTCTTTCTTTTCCTTCACATCAGATGATGGAATTTGAGTAAAAACAGTATCATAACGTTGTCCAACATAATGTTCAGAAAGTTCTAAAGAATAATGTACAACATTCAAACCAGCTTTTACAGCTGCTGCTCCTAATGCACATAGTACCCAAGTCTTTCCAACACCAGATGGTGCAACTGCTACTCCCAATTCACCTGGTCCTAAACCACCATCCATTACTTCATTAATACAATCCCAACCAGTTGGAACTGAATTTCTATCTATCTCAGTTGTTCTTTCTTCAAAATCCAATAGATAATCATGTCCTAAATCAGAATCAACTCCTACCTTCATAGCTTTATCTACCAAATCTTTGATTCTATCATAAGAACCAGCTTTTAGTAAATCAACCGATTGTACAATTGCTTCTTTAAGGTTTTGATTAATACAAAATGAGGAAAACTCTTTCTTTACATAATCTAAATCAGAATCACCAACTTTAGTAAAAACTGATTTGAGTTGTTCTACTATACTTTTCTGAAAACCTCTATCTTCTAATTTAGATATCTCCGATTTAAATACATCAAGAGTTGGAGTTTTTTTGAATTCATCATAATAAGTTATAACTTCATCAACAATCCACTTATTAGCTTCAGCTTCAAAAAACTTAGGATGAATAATTTCACTAAGGGTATCTAACAAACGAACATCTGCAATCAAAGTTGATATTACTTTGGTTTGAAAAGATTGTCCGTATTTAGAAAGTGTATCTATATTCTGCATTTATAACCTATTTGATTCCAAATATAAGAAAAATATTTGAATAAACCTAATTTATTTTGTAATAATATTATGAAAGGTTGAATGTAACCAATCGTTAATGTCTCTCCAGTTTTGGAGTACCTTATATTTCTGACCTACTCTGAGGAAATCTAACTTCTTAAATTCAATATCATTTTCATTGAATCTATCTAAAATTTGCAACTTCTGATTTGTTGGAATATGTGGTTCATGTAATTCCATTAACCTCTTATTCATAAGGAGTTGGTCTTTTGCTTTTAAGATATCATCATACATTTTGATTTTACCTTGCTTCTCCTCACACATTTTAAAGAATTCTTCATGTGTTATAGTTCTATCTTCAGAAAGTTCAGGAAATCTCTTTAAAAGAGTTTTAATACCACATCCCCTGATGCCTGGTATATTATCTGATTTATCACCATCTAATGTTCTATATAATAAAAGGTTCTCAGGCCAAATACCAAACTCATCAAATACAACTTGTCTATTGTACATTTTCTTTTTAGTAGGTGAAAACACTTTTACATTATCAGAAACCAATTGTAGAAAATCTTTATCAGTTGAAACAATTACAACTTCTCCATCTAAATCATACTGAGTATGTTTCGTTAGATAAGCAATTGTATCATCTGCTTCAATACCATCATAAATCATTGTTTGTACTGGAAGTGAATCTAACATATCATTTAACCAAATGAATTGTTGTTTCATAGAAAGTCTTTCCTGCTCCTCATCCATCATACCTTGATATTGACGGTTTACTCGGAATCGGTTTTTCTCTCTACCAGCTTTATATCCTTCGTGAATTTTCTTTCTTGATTGAGAACCATTCTTACCATCAAAAGTTACAACACAACGAGTTGGATTAAATTCTCTGATTTGGTATCCAATAGATTTAAGTGAACCAACAACTCCACCCGTATGGTCACCATCCTCATTCATTGTAGGGTTGGTTGTCCAGCTTCGGATGAAGGTGTTTAATCCATCAATAATCATAACCCTACTATTCCTTTCACGAAGATGATTAGTCTTGTGTTCCTCACTTACTTCGTTGAGGATATCTTTGTAGAGTCCTTTCATTATGTAGTTGTAGTTGTGTAGTTAATATTATTAGATTCACCGAAATACTTTTCAATTGCTTCTAATCTATCATCTGCATCAACTAACATTTGAAGTGCCGATTCTGCATTCTCATAGAAATCTTTTGTTGAATGGTCTCCGATTCCTGCGGGATGTTTCTCTAACAACTCCAATGTAAGAAGGGCTTTTGCCTTATCTGCCGAAGCAGATGTCTTTAACATTTCTTTTAATTTGCTCATAACTTATTATTTTTATTTAATCTACTACTTCTGCACCTGCTGTATCTAATTCATGTGCTTCTATATCCTTAGAATCTGATTTGTATTGTAAGATAGTTTCTTCACAAATCTTTTTATAGATTTGTTCTTTTAACTCATCCTTAGTTTCCATCATATCAATAAAATCTTTGGATTGGAATTTAATTTCTTCTCCAGTATCAGTATCAATGTAAGTGTACCAAGCTCCAGCTTGCTTTAATAATTTATTTTCTTTCATTACACTTAACCAAGAACCAAAGTTATCAATTCCTCTATCAAAGAATATTTCAAAATCAGCAGACCTTAATGGTGGTCCCATTCTATTTTTGATAACCTGACATCTAACTTTCATACCAATGGTTTTATCAGTACCATTTACTTTTTGTTTGATTTGTCCCATATTCTTCAAACGAAGTCTAACCGATGCGTGAAACGCAAGAGCTTTTCCTCCAGAAGTAGTCCAAGGGTCACCAAACATAGCATTCATCTTCTGTCTAAGTTGATTAGTAAATACTAATGTGATTTTTTGCCTACCAATTAGATTGGTAATCTTTCTCATCGCCTTTGAGATAATAATAGCTTTATCAGTAGCGTATCCATCCTTATCATAATCAGCTGCTAACTCTTTTTTAGTTGAAGCTGCTGCAACGGAATCTACTACGATTGTTACTAACTTATCTTTTTGTGTGGTTCTTACCTTTTCAATGATTGTTTCGGTAAATTCGAAAATTTGTTCTACTGAATCAGCTGATACATAAAGTAGTTTTGCTACATCTACACCAATTGCTTCTAAGAACTCTCTACTTACCGCAGTTTCAGTATCTATTAGAACCGCAACACCACCTTGCCTTTGTGTTTCAGCAAGGAGGTGAGCAGATACTAATGATTTTCCACTTTGTTCTAAACCAGTTACTTCAGTAATCCTTCCAACAGGAAGTCCACCATAAGGGCGATTCGAAATGGCTACATCTAACATAGCACAACCAGTTGATATCCATCCATCCACATTTGTGGGTGCATCATCTTCTCCTAAAAAGAAGGCAACCTTCTGGTCTTTACTATATTTGTTTAGCTCAGAAGCTAGTTCTGCTGCTAAATCCATTTCTTTTTTTGCCATTTATTATATATTATCCGTTAAACAAATCATCAAATGCTGATGCAACATCATCCATTTTCTTTTTTTCTTCAGTACTTACAGCTGCCGCAGGTGCTGCTACTGGAGCAGGTGCTGCTTTAGTTGAAGGTGTTGAAAGTGTTTGTTGAGATACACTCTCATTAGCTTCATCTGCAGTTGGGTTTAACCAACCTTCTAATACTGATTTTAACTCATCGTAAGATAATTCTGAATAGATATCAGTAATATTAGTTTGAGTTTCAATAAAGTTTTGATTTGCCGTATCATCTTTTCCTAATGGAGTAGTATTAGGTTTAACACGGATAGTAGTTACAGGATAAGAAGTTCCTGCATCTTCAGCTGATGTATATTCGATAGTAATATCTCTACCATTGGTAGGGTCAGTAATATCTCCATAATCAGGATCAGCAATATAACCTAATATTTCTTGGTAGACAGTTTTTCCGAATCCCCAAAACTTAACTCCTTCTGATTCCTCTCCTCTTACAAGTACAGGTACAAAAGTTCTTAATTTCGGTTCCATCTTCTTAGCTGCTTTCCAATCTTCTTTATCACCCATTCTTTTCAACTTTTCAGCGAACTCAACGATAGGGTCTGGTCTTCCAAAAGAAGAAGGAGACAAATACGTTTTGTTGTTGATGTTGTAATGGAAAAATAATTCAATAAAAGGATTCTCAGGAGAAAACTTATAAGGAACTACTCTCACTTGGTGTTTACCAGGTGTTGGTTTCCATAGATTAGATGTTCTGTTTGAAGTGTTTTGTAGTTTGTTCAGTCTACCTCTGATTGCGCTTAAATCTAGTGCCATAATTTTTAAATTTTAAAGTTTTATTTATTTAATGGTTTTATTTCGGTGTCTTTCCTACACCATATATAAATATCAAAAAACCCAGTTTTAAGAGGGTCTATCTCCATTTATTTATACAAATATACGAAAAGTTTTTAACAATTCCAAATCTTTTTTGAATTTTATTTAAAAAAGTTTTTTTCCTCATTTGTTAATACAAATATAAGAAATTAATTTGAATTATCCTAATTTTATTTTTCTTTTTTTGAAAAATCTTTTACCCATCCGATAAATTCAGTATGAGGGAAGTGTTGTTTAGCATCAAATCCGAATTGTTTAACCATATGTTTGTAAACTTGTTCAGATTCTTTTTCAAAATTGTGAATATTTAGAGATTTATCCAATACATCTTTACTAATTAAATCATTACCAGCCAATATCCAATTGAATACACCCCAACTAGCAGCTCCATTGTAATATGGAAAATCATTTGCATTTGGAACTCTATATTCACATATCTCTAAAATTCTTTCAACTAATGGGTCTCTCTTTAAATCATTATGTACATATTTCCAAAATGGAGTATCATCTCTTTTTGTAATATAGTGCATTTGAATCAAAGCTCTGAATTCATCTAACATCATATTAAAGTGTTCATTATTTGCTTTGATGTTTGATTCTCTCATCATATCCTCTTTGTAAGGTGATAAGTGATGTTGTGTTAGTTGTACTAACTGAATAATAGATGAATGTATTGATGTTGCTTCTAATGGTTCTAAGAAGGAAGATGATAATCCTATTGAAAGTACATTCTTTTTCCAAACTTCTTTCAACCTACCACTATCGAACTTAATAGTTCTAAGAGGTGTTATCTTTCTACCAGTAACTTCTTGCAGTTCTTTCAGAGCTTGTTCCTCGGATACAAACTTATCAGAATAACAATACCCACATCCTAATCTTTCTTGAGTTGGAATTTGCCACATCCAACCATTTGGCATTGCCCATGCAGTTGTTACGTTTGGAATTTCTTCATCCTCTTCATATTGATGTGTATAAACTAATGCTGAATTGATTGGAAGGTATTCTGAATATGAAACCCATTCTGCACCTACTGCATTACTTAGTACTCTATTGAATCCAGTACAATCAATCCAAAAATCAGATTCTATTTCAGTTCCATCTTTTAAAATTACTTTTTGTAATTCACCATTTTTAGGATTCAAATTTGTATCAGTTATTGTACCTTTTTGTAATTTGATTCCATTTTCTAATGCAATCTTCTTAAACCATTCACCCACTTTATGTGCATCAAAATGATATGCATATCCAGGCTCAACATTATCATTATTTTGATTTTTTAAAAATGGTGTTAGATTTTTTTCCCAAAGATATTTGTTAGCAGTAGAATCTGCTGCTTTTCCATATTTAGAACATATGGTAAAATCCCTATCCAATGGCCATTCTGAAGTTTGTGTTCCAGATAAAGATTCGAAGAACTTATCTCCAACTCCATTCCAATCAATACAATCTATCCCCAATTTAAATGTTGTATTACAATTATGGAAAAATTGCTGTTCATCAAATCCTTCTAATTCAGTTAAAGTAGATAAAAGTATTTTTTGAAGTACTCCGGTTGAACCTTCACCAGCTCCTATAATTGGAATATCATCACTCTCTATAAGAGTAACATCGTAAGCTGGAATATCTCTGTGTAAATTTTGTTTGGCTAGGAATAATGCTGATAACCAACCAGCAGTTCCTCCACCCGCTATAACTATTTTCATTTATAAACTATTTATTATGTAACTTTTTATTTCTGTTTTCTTTTCTTCCCAAAGGGATTCACTAATAATTTGTGGTACTGGTTCTGATGAACCTGTATATGATGATGTAAAATAAGATGATGATATAAGAGAATCTCTAATACCTTCGTATTTAGGTACACTTTCGGATAAATGATTGTATGAAATACACATATCACTTCCACTTTCATCCAAACTAGATGATGTTAGTACAATCATAGATGAATCATCATCTATAAACTTAAAGTAGTTATCAAACGATTTTACAAACCAATTACTCATTTTTATAAATTTTCAATTATGTATTGCTTTACTTCATCTCTTTTTGCTTCAAAGAGTTCTTCAGATATAGATATTATACCGGTTGGTTCTTCTATATAAGAATCTCTCATTATCTGGTATCCTCCATTGGTATCAGAACTTATTGCTACACACTTATTTGTAAAGTTGGTAGTTACACATATAATTTCATATGTTTCATCTGAAAATTTAAAGTACGAATCTCTATCTTTAAAATAATAATTTGCCATAATAACTTTTTTTAACTTATATTTGCAATTCTAAATATTTCACCTGATTGTGCGTAAAGTCTATCATAAAATCGGAATGTGGATGCTCGTTCTCTTACGTTTAAGAAATATCCCCTTTGATTTGAATATATTTGTCTAGTGGTGAGATGACTCGGATTTCCCCAACTAATACCATTATCAAACAAAACATTAAAACTTTGATATTGTGGCATATAAAACCAAGGATTTAGTGATGTAGTTCCCCATTGCCAGGCTTGTGTTACATATGCACCATCATATCTATATCTAATTACTCTAGTATCTGCATCCGCATATCGTTCTTGTTGTTTTAAACGAACCTGAGCTATTGAAGCTCTATGGTTATATCCGTACCAGTCTGAGAATGCATATCCACTATTAGTCTTAGAAACTCCATTTAATGGATTTCTTTCAGATGCATATGTGTTAATAGAACCATATCTACCATTTCTAGCATTCCACATGGACATATATGATGAATATGTTCTTCCAAATTCACTACCTATATTTCCTGCCGTAATTTGCCCTGATAAGGTGATTGTCATAACTTTTTACTTTTTTTACGAAATATCGTTGGATTCTATCAACGTATATGTGAAAGAGTTTCCCCATATATCTCTAGCCTTTCTACAAATTTCCATAAATTCGTTGAAATCTGATTCTTTAGAGAATACTTGACAACCTGCAGACCATTTATCAATCTGAGTTGACCCATTTACAAACTTTCCAGCTTTATGAATATTGATTCCAAATATACCTTCTTGTACATTCTCTTCAATCATATCATATTTACCATCTTTGTTATTATCTCTATAAACTTTAACAGGTGACTTCTGTCTTAGTGCCTCATATTTACCTTGGTGTAATCCAAGTTTATGAGAACCTCTATATTGACCTGGTTTTAGAATTGCAACACCATCTTTGTTCAACAAGTTCTTTTCCCAATGTGAACCAGGATCAGTTGTTGCTTTATATTCGTTGTAAATCCACTTCCCATCTGAATCTTTGTAGGATATCGTAAGAGTATCATCAAATTTATTTGTTACTTCACCATATGTATCGGAATTTCTAATACCAACGATGTTAACATCATATCCTTTATCACTTGTAAAGTATTTATACCCATTACAATTTAATGCTTCTTCGATTTGTTCTCTTGTGAATTTTGCCATTTCTTATTTTTTATTTTTGATTAAATTCGATAACCTCAAAGATACGAGTTTGAATACGCTTAGTACCCTCAGTATTTGTAAGTATTATTGAATTTCTAAATTTTTGCCAATCAATGATAAATGTTTTATCTAATACACCACCATTTTCTTCTCTAACTAATTGGTTTAGTGCGTTAATGGTGTATAAAGTATTTGACTCTTTTTTTCTGTGTATTAGTATAGTATCTTCTAAAGGATGTGGAGGTTTAAACTCGGTATTGATGTTATAAGTAACATACAATTCATCCAAATTTGCCTTGTTTTGAAGTATGTAGATATAGTTATATACTATCACATAAGTCTCTCTAATATCTTGTAGAGTCTTTTGTAAAGTATCCTTAGAAGTAAATGTACACAATAGTTGTGTTTTCATAAATTTGTTTCTCTGTTAATCAATCACCTATAAATATCAAATAATTAATTTGGGGGTATTATTTTTTAAGATTTGGATTTAAAACACTTTTGCATTTCATTACTATATATGAATGTGTTATTTGTCTTTCCAGTTGCACCGGCTTTTGAACGATAACTCTTTTTACCAATTTGAATTTCCTTACCCTCAGAATCGATAGCGTAAACAAATACAGTTTTTCCAGTTACATTACCTTCACCATCTGTAACCAAATCATCAGCTTCAATTAACTTAAATTTTTGTTTAAATTCTGTTGTATTACTAACACCCATACATCCCCTAAGTACTTCACCATTTACTTTAACTCCACCCATATTTATATCCAACGATGAACCTACCATAGATGATGGGTTTCCACTTTCATATTTCTTAGGTGGATAATCAATTAAACTTAAATGAAATCCTCTAATAGTTTCCTCAGCTTCCATTAATCTACCTAATGGTACACTAACACCACCAACATCTACTGATTTTTTGTTTAGTACATTAACTCTTTCTCTTTGTAAATTTACAACTTCAGCTCTTTCATCGGATATAAGTTTTTTTACATCAATACCCTCAATAGATGAATCCTTTGATTGTAAAATAAGTCCTACTTTTGTTATTACCTTAACTTCATTTGTTTTACCATTACCATCAGCAACCATTCTACGAATAGATTCATATTTTTCCTTCATTGATAAAGAAGTTGTGGTGGAATCGGCAGGTAGATAATTCTTAAATTGTTTTTTAGGTTTACCATCCTTACCAAATATAGCTACCTCAATATTCTTTTTTAGAGTTTGTTTATCCTTTTCTATAATATCTATCTGAGTATCCAATGTTAATTCAGATAATCTACCAGCAATAGTAGCTGCTTGATTATTATAATTTTCTTCAATAGATGACATCTTAGAAGAATATGTATCTATAATAGAGTTAGCTTCTTTCTTATCATCATTAGATAATTCATCAATTCTATTAAGTGCATCTTTATAATTTTCTCCTTCCTGAGCTAAAGTAGAGTTATCTTGTATATCAGCGGTTGATGTTTTATCAGAGTGGAATTGAATTAATAAGTTACCACTTTTATCTTTTACAAATGTAGCAGTATCAGATGGATTCATTCCACCACCACCAGCTTCTACAAATTTAACTGCATCTTCTTTTGATACTTCAGTACCATTTGGTAATAATACTTTATTTGCATCATTAATTGAAATGGTTTGTGCTGTAATTGAATCGGCTGCACCATAGTAAGTATCTATTTTATCAATGGTTCCAAATTTACCATTTGATTGTAAGTTATTTACTCTATTTTGAGTTGTGTTGTATTTAGTTCTTGCTGAACGAGCTGATATTACACATTTTGAATATAATTTTTGATTTTCTATATCTTTTGGTATTTTACCAACACCAGATGATTTACTTTGCTCTTTACCTAATTCAGTTTCTTTATATTCTTCATACATCTTACGAGCTAATTCCTCTTCATTTATATTTGGATTTTCACCTATCATATGAACAGCTTCACCTGATGCTATCTCATTGAATGCTGAACCTGCGGAACCCGGAGCTGGTTTTTTACCTGTACCCTTTTGGTATCCTGAAAAACCATACTTCATCATATCATTTTTTACATCAGTATCACCTTCACCAGATTTACCATATATTTTATTAGTAACGTTTGGAGATTTTTTAACTTTTGAGGTTTTAGATTTTTTTATTTTAGCTGGGTCATTATCAGATAGTGAATCATTATAAGAATCACCAGAAGAAGTACCTGGACTTACAGCTGTTTTTGGTTTTTCTTTAGAATCATTTTCTCCAGAATCTTCTTTCTTGGTATGAGTTCCCTTTTCAATAGCCGAATCTCTACTATCTTTTGTTTTGAATACCGATGTTTCACCTGTATCTTTCTTTGTAGCAGTAAATGTTTCTTTATCTGCTTCTAAAAGATTTTCAATTAATTCGTTTTTGATTTCGGTATATCCCCACTCATCCAATATCTCAGCTATAATAGATATTTGTTCTCTATTATCTAACATAGGGTATCCTTCGTTAGAACGATAAGATAACTCAGATAGTAATTCTTTGATTAATTCGTTTTTCTCCATAGTGTAATTCTTCCTATATCCTATAAATATTAAATTTTTGAGTAATCCGTTCCCCAGTCAGCATTTATAGGAAACCCAAATGATTCTACTATCTCTTTCAGTTTTAGAGCATGTTCTTTAGGAGTATCAGATGGATAACTAAATAAGAATGAATCATAAGTATAAAGAGTAAGTTCAATTTTTGTTTCTTTAATAAACTCTACAACTTTTTTCATTATACCCATATTTAACTCAGTTTCAGTCGCTTGTAGTAAATAATTAAATAACTTCTGCGGATTCAATCCTTCTATACTACTCAGAGGGATTCTCCTATGTTGTGTTTGAAGATATCCCACTTCACTACTCTTACTCCATAATTTCTCAATAAACTCTCTAACCTTCTTATAATAAGGAATAGAGTCAAACTCCTCAGGTATACCACCATATAGTAATTGGAATGTAATTCCTTTACCCTCACCATACTCAACTTCATATTGGTCAGCTAACCATTGGTGTACCGATGTATCGGGTAAATCGTATTTAATCAACTTACCAATGATACGGGGGTGATATGCATCATAATCCATTTGAAGGAATATGTGATTCTCTTTTGGGATAAATACTTCTCTCGTTCCATCTTTCTTATTCAAAGCTGAGAAATTGATTCCACCAAACCTATTAGATGGACGGGATGTAATGGTGTATGGGTTGTATTCGGTGTAAAGAATGTTATCTTTAAGATGTTTAGTAGCTTGAGGATACCTATCAATAAATTTTTTCCCATCGACCCGAACACCAAAACGTTCTATATCTGAAAGGAGGGGAATCATCGTATCATCAATCCAACTTTTAGAAGGAGTAGGAAGATTAAACTTACTTATAAATGATTTAAGATATTCACTCCATTTCATCAAAGGTGCTATCTTTCCTAAGTTTTCTCGTATACCCATTCGGATATAATGTGAAATAAATGATTGATTTTGTACCGCATCGGGTATAATTTTACCACCTTCAAAGAAGTTATAATTGGATATATCAAAAATATTTTGTATATTTGTATCAGTTTGTAGTAAACCCTTCTTATTCCATACCCATTTTGGTTGTGTGGAGGTTGAGAGGTCTAAATGATGGGATTTACCATCAATATGATTGTATATGAGTATAAAGTCAGTATTTTCTATCCTTACGAATAAGAACGCAAGTTCATTGTTCATTGGATGTTTTTCCAAATCACACCATATCGGTACAACTATGGAAGGATTATTCTCCCACATTTGCATAAAATGTTCTATCTCTTTATTAGATTCTACTACAACCATCTAACAAATATAAGAAAAATAATTGGAATAACCAAATTATTTCTTATGAAATTGTAAAAGATTTGGTAAGTATAATGAAATCTTAGGAATAGTCTTAGATGCTATTCTTAATGATTCTGTATTGGATTTCTTAATATCAATGGGGTCTCCGACCAATCTCCAATCTAAACTAATATTAATATATAAATCAGAAGATTGTATATTAGAGTATCTTGCTTTACCAACTTCGTATATAACAGAATTAACATCATTTCCTTTTTGTACGAAATATCTAACTATATAACCTCTAAAATAATCTTTATCATTTGGTTTTGGTATGAACGTGGTTATTTTAGGTATTTTTATTAAATTACCTTGCTTTCGTTTTATTTGCTCATATCTACCTATTCCCATTATTGTGTTTGTCTATATAATCCCTCAATTGTTGTTTCCCATCTCATTCCTTCAATTGAATGCTCAACTGAATTTACTTGGAATAATCCATATTTTTTATATTTTTCAGGTATTCCTACTATATTAAACATATCTCCTCTTCTTATACCACTTGTACCCAATATAGTAAATGTATATTTAATTGGTAATGGATGAGATAATCTACCAGTATTTTTTCCTAATAGTGAATTATTCTTTATAATATCTAATAAATTTGTATCTTTAAATGTATAAAATTTAAAGTTCTCTGAAAATAGATTAGATTGTTTTAAATCTTTTTGTATAATTAAATCATCAGATAGAATTCCTTCTTCAAAACTAGTAACCTTCGCTGGATTTGGAACAATATCTAATTTGTCTACACTTGCTGAAAGATTACTTTTCTTAGTATCATCAATTTTAGCTTTTAAATCTTTATTTTCGTTTTCTAGTTTTTTTAATTCTTGGCCTTCAGGAGTAGAAGCGTAAGTAGCCCGACCATTAGTTTCAGTTTTTAATCTGTTACCATTTTCATCAGTAGTGATGGAGATACTAGTACCCATCCCATAACCCCCGCTAGGAATATAAGTCCTTTCAACTTCACTTGAACCTGTTAAATCTTTAATTCTAGCTTTATTATCAGCTATTTGCTTTTCCTGCCCTTCGATGGTTCTTAAATTATTTCCTTTAGCTTCTTCATTATCAGTATTTTTACCATTAATATTAAGTGATTTCATAAACCTATCCACTCCCTTTGCAAAAAATCGTTTTGTTCCTGTTTCTATATTTACACCATCAGTTTTAACACTAGCACCTAATCTTGAACTAATTATTTGGTTTGCCATTTCACCAGGAATATCGATAGATAGTGCTGAACTTAAAAATCTAGAGTTTTCACCATTATGATAAAACTCTTTTGGTTTACCTGGGCTTTGTCCAACCCAATTCCTATCAACTACTGTTAATACCAACTTATCGTTTTTATCTTTACCCTCTACTATTTGAAAATCCCAGAAAGAATTTACAGCCGAAGAAAGTTCATTTAAAATATCGTATAATACTTCTCTAATATTTTTGTTCTTAGATACCATTTTATTAACCATCATATCTTCGTTAATATATAAATTTTTTAAGTATCCCCAATATTTTCCTTTTTCTATATGTTCTTTTGTAGATGATGTGTTTTGTACAAATGAAATACCATTAATACTATTATTAACAGTTGTTTTGTTACCATCTTTATCCCTTTGAATAGACTCATAATTTGGTGTATCCGTTGTAAGGTAATATTTTTGAAAATCTGGTAATTCACCAGGTATTAACAAAGATTCAGGTTTAGTAGAATATATAAGTGGAAATGCTCCAATTTTAGTATCGGATATATCAATAGTACATGATACCGTTTGGTCTCCAGAAATATAACTACTTAAACCACTGGCACCTATTACATCAATAGCTCTTTCTAATCTTATATATTTGTTCTTAGAAAATAGTTTTTCCTTTTCAATTTGAAAATTTTGAATTTCTACTTTATTACCTGTTCCGAATAGTTGGTCAAAAAAAGAACCTTGTAAAAAATTGTTAATATTTTCAGTAATTAATCCATCACAATTTACAAAATCATACATAGTAAATTTGTCTTTAAAATCAACCACATCTTGGGTTTGTCTATGAGCTGGAAGTGAATTAAACATTGTTGCAAATCTTCTATCTAGTGCTATTGAATTTACATCATCTTTATTTTTTGTTGATTCTGTTAATACTCCCATCGGATATGGACTTGAACCTTCTTTTGATATTATACCACCACCATTTTTAAGTGTTGGATATGCTACATTTTGTTGTTGTAAATAAGTTGGCAATTCAGGAGTTCCTCTTAGTTCAATTTCTACACTAAAATTTTCACCATCATTCCCAACAGCACCACCTACAATAAATCCCATCATATTATCGTAATCACCATTGGTATTTAATGCTTTATTTCTAATTGCAGATTGTACTAGATTACCCTTTGATGCAAGACCTGGTATTTTACTAGATTGACTCGTATCTACCAATCCACTAACACCATCTTCGGTGTTCCAGCCCCATTCAACAAATAGATTATAACCAGGTTCCATAAAAAATTGTTGAATTATTTCCATTTGTTCTAATGAAAATACTTTAAGTGATATTTTACCACTTCTTGAAATTTGGTCTTCACCTTCACTAAATTCCAATGAAGTAACCATTGGTGATGGTCTTAAACTTCTACCTGGTAATGGATTTACGGATTTACCATTCCAATCTTTACCCAATTCTCCACTATATCCACTTTCAGTTGCATTTCCAGCAAAACCATATATTCCACCTTCTCCTGCTGCAGCAAATAGTTTTGTATCTGGATTAGATACTAATATCAATCCATCACCAACTCCACTAAATAATCTTACCCAGCAATTTAATTTAGATGCCTCTAAATTATTTCTATTGGCAATTTTATCATGTATATCTTTATTTATGTTAGATAACTTTGGCCACATTAATTTTTAAATTTATTAACAATTTCTATGTAGTTTTGAGGTATTCTTAAAATTGTACCATCTTTTAAACCAAATGGTGCATTGTGTATATTATTAGCAGATGCTATTATCCACCAATATGAAGAATTATTATAATATTGATAAGCAAGAGTATCCAATCTATCACCTGTTTCAGATGCTACATAGATATCATTATCACTTAATGGTATTTCTGGATATATCCTAGAACGATAAACATTTCTACCATCGTTTAACTTTTTAGTTTCGTTATTTGTATATCTACTTGCCATTATTGAGTTGTTGTAGTTTCATTTTGAGATTCCAATGAAAATGGATACTTTCCTGTTTCAGTATTGTTTCTAGTTTCTATAAATTTAAATGTAGTTTCTACATTTATGATTCTTGGTAATCTATATCCTTTGGTATCTATCTTACCCTCAACTGATTCATACTCATCTTCAGTATTCCAAGGAGTAGAATCATCTATACCATATGACAGTGATTCTATAAATCCTTCTTTCCTTTTATACATATCACCAATTGTCAATTTTAAAAATGGAGCAGTAATATAACCGGCTTCACCTTCATAAGCTTGTGGATATACTAATGATGTTAGAAAATTTAATTTATCCCATGCTATTTTATGTTCCGATGGATTTAGTGAAAATATCTTAAATGAAAAAGATACACTTCTTTCAATTCCCTCATATGTGTAAAAGTTAAATGGGTTACCAATAAATTTATTAGAAGTCCAGCCAGGTGAAAATGATTCACCTAATCCAGTAATAGTTGATACGAAGTTTACTGCTTTGTTTTGTTTTACTGATTCAAATTTAAGAACTATACTATCTAAATCATCTACCGATGTATCCTCTTCTTTAATCTCATATGGTGCCTTTTTATTTAGAGCTATACCAAATGAAGAGTTATTATAACGAGCACCTTTGTTAGAATCACTATTATTTACTATATCATCTTTTTTTACTTTCTTTGCTTCATCGGATATCTTTGCTTTTCTAGTTGGATGTATAGAACTAAATAATTCTATTTTTGGAATATCTAAATCGGTTAGAGCTTTTGAATATCTTCCACCCAAACCACCTTCATCTGATATATCAACAAAGTCTAGTTTGTTAGGATTTAGGTTATTCGCGGTTAGCCCTTCGTTTTCTGCTGCTTCTTCTTCACTTATTGGTATCTTTACATTAAATGTATCAGAGTACCTTAAACCCCCTGCATCTATTATACCATTTGAATCAGCAGTGAAATTGATATCAGCTGGGTCATTAGAAGAAATATTACCATAATTTGTTGTTGTATTTTTAAGACCTATTAGGGTTGCTGTATTGAATCCAGTTTTACCAGCTTTACCGAATAATGCTCCTCTTAACTCATCTTTTCCTAATTTTAGTGCACTACCTAATGCTTGTTTACCAATATCTTTTATATTACCACCACCTAAACCTTTTAAAAATTTACCTAAAGGTTTGCCTTCACCTTGTTCTCTTACTTTTTTTAAAGTTTCTAGATAATTTTTTTGAATTTCACCACTTTTTAAAATTTTCTTAATCCTTTCATCAGTTCCTACTTTGGTTGGTATTATTGTTTGTGGAATTCCTAAGAATTTACTATTAAGTACCGCATCTCTACCTTTTTTGATAAGACCACCTAATAATCCACCACCACCTACATTTCCAGCTCCGTCTCCAGTAACACTGTTGGAAGCTTCTCTCATTGTATCCAAAAGTGTAGTACTCCTAAGTGTTAATCTTGGTAATTCACTACCATAAATAAATGGCATTGATGCCGTTCTAATTAACCTAACACCTGTTAGTTCTTCTTCTAACAAAGTTTCACTTAATTTAGCTCCTACGGTCTTTCTTGATGCTCTAGCTAAAGCCATACCAACTGTATTTACAAATGGGTCTGCTGCTGATATACGAATATCTTTTGAATTTCGAATATCATAAGCTTCTTTTGCAGTCTTTCCACCTTGTGATGGTAAAGCTCTTTCGTTAAATAATTGTTCTAATGTAGGCATATCTTATCCGAATCCATATTGGTTTTTACTTGATTTCTCAACACTACTTGCAACTCTTGATGTAACTCTTCTTCCATCCATATAAACATCCTTAGTTTCTCTAATTGCTGCTACAATTGCAGCAGTATCAACCGAAGAACCTCCGGCTCCCCCATCAACTCCCTTAGTTCCAATTCCAGGTGCCATCATTAATCCATCATTCTTAGTACCTTGAAATAATCCACCTTCTCGTGGTGATGAAACAACAGGACCACCATTTGGGTCAATTCCTAAATCACCAACTTTTGATAATAACCCAAATCCTGCAGTAGTAATTGCTGCAGCTGCTGCAATACCTAACCCAACCCCAATAATTGGTATTGTTGCTAGAGAAGCGTAAGCTTTATATGCTGCATATATGATTGCCAAACCAGCCAATCCTTTTAATAGTTTACCAACAACACCTAAAGGCCCTATTAAATTACTAATTCCAGTTCCGATTGAACCAAACAAATAATCGATTAATTCTATTGGAGCGAGTATAACATTCATAATCAAAGCCACTGCATCTAATACAGGAACTAACACACTACCAACAGTAGATGCAATACCCATAAACTGATTTGATATTTTGTCTAATACCGCTTGTTGTTCTTGTTGTTTAGCAAATTGGTCAACCTGAGATGCTAGTTGGTCTTTATTTATATCTGATATATCTAAACCTTGTGCTATAGCTTCATCTGCTAATGCTTTTTGTTCAGATGATAATGAGCTTAATTTTTCTTGAGCGTTTAATTGTTTGTTGATTTCTTCAACACTCATACCAGCTGCCTTAGCCATTTGTTGTTGTGTGAAATAATCTTTCTTTCTAAAATCACCACTTCGTTGAAGTTGTCTTAAAACTTCTTTTTGTGCTTCTACATGCTGACCTGCTGCTGCTAATGAACGAGCTTGTGTTAAACTAAATTGTCCACCAACGAATGTTGCTGCTACTAACTCATCTCCTATATTACTTTGGAAATCTAAAAGATGTTCTGATGTTGCTGCTACTGATTTTAAATTAGTACCCAATCTTCTAGCTTGTACTGCTGCTTTTGTTAGAGATTCGACATCACCTTGGAATAATGTTGATGCTATTTCAGCATTTTCAGCAATATCTTGAAATACCTTAGCAGGTGCAACACCAGCTACTCTAGCCATATTGGCAGCTTGCATTCCAACACTTGTTGCTGTTTCTGAAGATAATCCTCCAACTTGTTCAAATATACCTTGTACTTTTGCTGCAGATTCAGTTGAAATACCAAAGTTAACATTCATTAACGTTAACCCAGCTACTACCTCATCACTAAATCCAGCAATATCACTAAATTCAGATTTAAGTGCAGCTATTGTATTAAATACATCTTCAGCTTCTAAACCTGTTTTAGCGAATTCCTGAGTTATTTGATTTGCCTGTGAACGAATATCCGTCATTTGGGAATTCGTTAATCCGGTTTCTTCTCTAAATTTCTTAGCCCCTTCCTCTAATCCTGTAAACGATTTCAATGCAGCCACCAAAACTGCCCCAAGTAAAAATAAAGGACCCATTCCAGCTTTCATAGCAGTTCCAAGTTTTTTTGCACCACCTATTGCAGATTGTAGTCCTGCAGGTAACATTCCCATTAACTCACCTTGCTGAGATTGGAGTTCATTTAATGCTTCTTGCTTTTGTTTTAATTGGTCTTTTTGTAATATATTATTCTTAGCTATTTCGTATTGTTTCTTAGTAAGAGTTCCTTCTTCTGCGGCTAAGTCTCTTAATTCTCTTTGTAATTCTGATACTCCCCTTAAATCATCTTCGGCTGTTTGAGTTGCTTTGGCTTGGTCTATTAAATTTCCGCTTATTGATTCTAAAATATCTAATCTCTGCTTAGTTGTTTTAGCACCTGCTTTAGATGATTTTGTATTAAGTTGTGAATATCTTGTTTCTTTTGCCTTTTCTCTTGCAATTTGTTGATTTAAGGCTACAATGGAACTTGAACCTTTAGCTTGTCCTGTAAGTTGTTTTTGGACTTCCTTACCTAATGATTGATATTTTTTAGAAAACGAATCGAATGAATCAAAATATGATTCCTCTACAGCTATTCTTTTTTCAATTGTAGCTAATTTGGCCTTTTCCGCTTTAAGTTGTACTTTTTGTTGTGAGGTAATATTTTTAGTAAAACGCTCAAGTGCCTGTACAGACTTTAACTGTTCTTTATATTGTTCATTAAGTTTATCGTTAACTGCCATTTAAAAAAGTATATAGTAATTTAGTCTATTTTTATGCCATACTTTTTAAGTATATCCATAGTAACTTTATCTTTTTCAATATGTTTAGATGCTTTTTTATTTAAATCACCAATTTCCTTATCTATTTTTTGAAGGGTTGGATTATTCTTTATTAAATCATCTATATCTTTTGGCTTTTTCTTTTTACCAAAAAGACCAAAAAACTCATTAATATTTTTCTTTGAAATTTTATATCGTGCCATAATTGTATGTATTATTCAATTGTACAACTATAAATATTGTAAAATAGAAAAAGTTAGGATATTGAAGTCATTACTTCCTTACCCTAACTTTTGATGGAGATTTTATATTTTTGTTTGCTTTATCGTTTGCCTTCTTTTCCTCTTTCTTAGCATCTATCAATTTATTGTAATAGAAGTTTCTAAGGTAGGTTGGCATTTTATATACATCGAACTGAATAAATCCATTACCATAGTAACACAACTCAAATATTTGGTTGTGCAATAAAGAACTATGATTCTTCCCCAGGCCAAAAAAAGTTTACGCCCAATGTGATAGGCACCTCCTCCTTTTCACCATCTGAGTGCTTATGTGTATAAACCATATCCATGTCAGGTTGGATTTTCTTGACATAGTTCCTAAATGCTCTACTATCCCTAACTAACATATTAGATGCATATTTATTAATGAACCCAACATCTGAGTTATCATTAACCGATAGAATCATAAATTTTAGTCTTGTAGTAATATCAAAGGATGCATCTTTGTTAAACTTTTCTAATGCTGCAATATCTTTTTCAATTGCTTTTTCATCACCATGTGTCAATAACTTAAATTTTATCTTATCTCCTTTAGTTGGTGTTTCAAACTCAAACTCATTTTTATTATTAAATGAAGATAAATCAATTTCTTTTGTTTTTACTTTTGATAAATGTACAATAGCTTCAGTTTCTTCACCTAAGTGTGTTGAATAAAAATTCATTGGATATTCAGGCCCATAACCTAATACTCTAGTTGCAAGTATTATTGCATTTTTATCACCAATAGTGATATCATCAATATTAACATCATCAACAATGATAGATTCAAATAACTTATCTAACACAATACCTCTTTTAATAAGATTTTGTGAAGATAAAATATCCTCTTCTTTTGCAGTCATATATTTTAATGTTACTTTTCCTGATGAGAGTGGGTTGTCCAATGGATAAACTTTACCTTCTGATGGTAAGTCTATTACTTCCGTTGGGAAATCGAATTGTTTTTCGCTCATAATTTAACCTTTATTAGTTGTATATATAAGTATATCGAAAACGAAAAGTTATAAAATAAAAAAGGTTCTCACTAAGAGAACCTTTTCAAAATATAGATAGTAGTGAATAATATCTTAAAATTCTAATATTGCGTAATCGTAAGAAAGGGTTAATTCGATATCAGCAGGGT
>Ga0206682_10000643_pt1 | contig 37279 bp, 18 predicted proteins | sample M240m12015metaG_FD_155444 | JGI IMG/M metagenome (GOLD analysis project Ga0206682, IMG submission 155444) | Ammonia-oxidizing marine archaeal communities from Monterey Bay, California, United States - M2 40m 12015 | ecosystem: Environmental > Aquatic > Marine > Intertidal zone | place: USA...
CGAACGCGCGTCGCGAGCGCGCGGGACGACGGCGATGGCGACGGCGATGGCGACGGTGACGCCGACGATGGGACGCGCGGCGACGCGTCGGGTGATGGGACGCGGACGACGAACGGGCGCTGGGCGCGCGGCGCGCGCGGCGCGAACGGCGCGCGCGGTCGCGGACGTGAGCGAGGCGACGTTCGAGGCGGAGGTCGTGGGCGCGGGGAAGCCGGTGCTCGTCGATTTTTGGGCGTCGTGGTGCGGGCCGTGCAAACTGATCAGTAAGATTGTGGAGAAGGCTGATAAGGAGTACGGCGATGCGATCAAGGTGGTGAAGGTCGAGTGCGATGGGAACCCGGCGCTGGTGGAGAAGTACTCGGTGTATGGGCTTCCGACGCTCATCATGTTCAAGGACGGCGCCGAGGTGGCGGGGTCGAAGAACGAGGGGGCGATTTCGTACGATAAGCTCAAGATGTGGTTGGAGACGCACGCGGGGGTGTCTCCGCCGGCGTAAGCGGCCGTCGTGTGGTCTGGTCAAAGACCCGAGCGACGTCGTCGCGCGATGACGGGCTCAAATCAAAAGTAGACGGGACGACTTGGTTCGGCGCGCGCCGAAGTCGAGCGTTCGTCGCGTGTTTTAAAGCTAACAAACTACCTGTTGATTACACGAAATAGCGCGCACGCACGCACGATCGATCGCGCGAAACTGTGTTCCCGCTCGCACCGCTCATCGCGGAAATAAGACGACGTGGCGGAACGGCACGGGGCGATGCGCTTGACCGTCGGCGTCGCCGTCGTCTTCAAACTCTAACACGAACTCGCTGTACTCCGCGTTCGGGAGTCTTCTCGCCGGTTGCACGACCTTGGCTTTGTAGAACGTGGTCGTGTTCGGGTACACAGCGAGCACGCTCGTCCCGGCGGGAAAGTTTTGCGACTGCTTCACAGACGCCGTCTTCGGAAGCGGGATGACAAACTTTTGCGGCAAGCGGTACACGTGCTTTTCCGCGTCTTCGTCCGCATCAACGATCTCAAACTCGCGTTCAGTTGGAGAATATCGAGTCACGGTCGCAACGATCCACTCTTGTCCACCGGCGCTTTGGTTCAACGCCCCTACGTTTGCCGCCACGAGGTCGCCGACGTCCATCGAGCTCATCGCGTGTTCGCCGTACGCGCGCTGCTGCTGCGGCATAGGCGCGGGTCTTTGATATTGATATTGCGGCTTTTGCATCTTGCGGTGGTACTGCGCTTGCACCTGCGCGTAGCCGTACCCATCATCGACGTCCTCGTCCGGGTTAATACCTTGTTCCTCGAGCTCTGTGCGGAACGTCTTCATCTCAGCGTCGAGCACCGTCGCGTTCCCTTTCACTAAATCCAACGCCATCTGCGCCAACCGTATCTTCTCATTGGATACCATCGCCATCGTATCGTGAAGTTCTTCGATCTCTTTCTTCAACGTGCTCACCGCGTCGACGTCGGCGCTGCGCGCGCCTCGCGCGCTCAGACTCGGCGCCGACGCGCACTCGTCCACCTTTGCTTGCACCGCATCTCGCAATCGCACGTTCCGTTTATCGAGCTCCCCGATCGTTTGTAGTATCCGCTGCAACTCCGCGGGGACGTCCGCGAGATCTACGTCACGACGCGCGCGTAACGATCGTCAGTCTTCGCGTTCGAGCTCGATCGTCCTCGGTCGTCCGAGCGAAATTTCACCCTTCGCCTCGCTCTCGCCTCGCTCTCGCGCACGCACTGTCCACGAATTTCTCCAGGTACGTCACCGTCGCCGTTTCGCTCATCGTCACCGACGTTCGAGCGCGCGCGCGCGTCGGCGCGTCGGCGTGTGCGGCGAATCGTCGTCGGGGCGAGGTTCTCGTGAATTCGCGCTCCGCGACGCCACTCTCCGTCGCGCGCGCGCCTCGACGCACGATGGCGGACGCGAAAGACATCCTAGGCATCCCGCGCGGCGGCGCGAGCGCCCCGAAATCGCGCGCCAAGGCGAAACCGTCGCTCAAACCGCCGAAAGGTGTCCACAGAGAGGTGTGGCAGATCACGCGCGGACGCGAGGGCGACGACGAACGCGACGACGCGCGCGCCGCCATCGTCCCGAGCGCGCTGTCGCTGCACGGAATGAAGGATAAACGCAAAATCACCGCGCGCACGGTGACGTGGCAGTGGCAGCCGTTTCGGAACAGCGCGCGAACGGATCAATTGCAACTGAAGCACTGGGTGAAGAAAGCCGTCGGCGGCGCGCAGCCGACGCTCATGGGGACGAACGGCGGAGACGTGGGCGGGGATTACGCGTTCGCGAAATATAACAAAAAGATTGAGATGTTGAAGTACACGAGCGATGAGTACGAAAGAGTGCTGAAACACTTGGACGATTCGTGGACGAAGGAGGAGACGGATTATTTGTTTGAACAACTGGAGCGGTTTGACTTGCGATTCATCGTCGTCGTCGATCGATGGGATTTCGCAAGTCAACAGACGCGTACGGTGGAAGATTTGAAGGTGAGATACTATAGCATTGCGAAGACGTTGATTGAGACGCGCGCGGAATCGCCCGAGGAGGCGGCGGCGCATCAAATCGTGAAAATGCCGTTCAACGCCCAACACGAGCTCGACAGAAAGGTGGCGCTGAACACGCTGCTGAATCGTACCAACGGAGAGATGAAGGAAGAGGCTGAGATTTTAAAGCGCGTGCGAGAGATTGAAAAGCGACGACGAACGGAAAATCAAGCCTTGTTGCAAAAGGCCACGGCGGTGTTCTCCACCTCACGCACGCACATGGTGCAGAATCCAGTGTCCATAGACGACGTTCGCGCCGACTTTGAGACGTTGGCGCCCGAGTTGCCACTCAGAGGCTCGGCGGCGTTGAAGCCCGGGCCGTACTTGCGCGGGCAGCATTTCATCACCGTCGCGAACGAACAAGCTAACGCGGCGCAAGGCGGCGCGCGATTCGCTAAACGTATCGATCAGTCCTTAGAAGACCTCGGCGTGAAGACGCCCTCGATGAACACGCACGCGGTGTGCGCTGGTTGGCTAAAGCTGCGCGAGGAAACGATTGAACTCTTGCGCGTGCGTAAAAAACTTGTCACCGTGTACGAACGGCTCGTCGCGAAGGGTAAGACGCCGGGGTACATTCCGGGAATGGCGGACGTAGAGGCGAAGAAGGCGGTCGGCGGCTTGGAACACAAAATCGTCCCGAGGCGCGTCGCGTCGGCGGGCGAAATCAAGAGAGAAGATTCAATCCCACCGAAGCCGGCTTCGATGAAGCGAAAGGCTGTGGAGACGCCCACTCGAGGGATTCAAAAAGTGCAGCGTCACAAGCGCAACTGAGTCAGCGATACGTAGCACTACAAAACAATCCACATGTAAGAACTAATAGACGGATAGATTCACGCGTTTAAGAAATTCCGATGCCGCGCAAGAACTTGGCGACTTGGCTCACGCAAGCCAACGCGAAAAGCCAACCGAAGAAACCCTCGATCCCAGTCGATTCCGTGTGCGTCCCCGCGCGCAGCGCCGCCGACGTCAACCACAGCGGCGCGCTCGCGCGAAGCAGCACCGGCGCGACGGCGCCCAACGCGCCGACGACGTCCCCCGACCCCGCCGACGCCATGAACACCTCCGCCTGGTTCTCCGGAATCTTCGACGCCGGCTTCAAGAGCTGCCCCAACACCTTCTTCGGATCGACGTCCCACCGCTCGTAGTGCCGAACCACCCGATTCTCGTCGTTTAACACGTGCGTCGTGCCCCCGCTCGCCGCGAGCATCGGCCTCCAGGGTAAGTCTAAAACGCAAGAAAACCTCCACTCCGTCTGCACCCCGTCCTCCGTCTCCTCGAACGACTTAATCTGCAGATCAACCTCCCGCATCATCCCTCCCAAGTTCGCCACGTTCGCGCGAAATCTATCCAAACCTCGGAACGACACGAACGGATCGGCGAACTCGCAGTCGCCCGCGTACGCCGCCATCTCGCCTCGCCCGCTCACGAAGTACTCCTCGGCGTAATCCGCGCGAATCGACTCGAGCGCGCCCTCGCGCGTCATCGCCGTCGTCGTCGTCGTCGTCCCGTGCGTCGTCGTCGCGCGCGTCGCGCCGATGAGATTGCCGAACGCTTCCGCGCCGTACCACGCCGCCTTCAGTCCCGCGTCCGCGTCGTCGTCGCGCGCGCGCGTCGTCGTCGTCGTCCGCCGCGCTCGAACGCGCGCGCGCGCGCTCGACGCGATCGACGCCGTCGCGCGCGTCGCCGTCGCCATCGCGCGCGTCGCTTTGACGCGCGCGTCGCCCGCCGCACACGCCGACGCCGCGCCGGCGGACGCGCGACGCGACGCGACGCGACGCGACGCGAGATGACGCGCTTCGTCGCGCTCGGTCGCGGGCTCGGCGCGTTCGATCGCGGCGACGACGCGACGCGCGACGCGCGACGACGACGACGGCGACGCGCGCGCGAGGACGCGACGGCGACGGCGCGGGCGGTGCGCGACGGCGCGCGACGCGCGGCGCCGATGGTCGGGAAGGCGGCGAACGCGGTCGCGCTCGGCGCGGCGCTCGCGGGCCCGGGCGAGCGCGCGGACGGGGCGCGAGGAGGGGGGCGACGACGCGAGGGCGGACGCCGCGCGGCGGCGCGCGGCGTGTTCGACGATCCCGATCGCGCGTGCACGAACGCCATCATGATCGGCACGGCGAGCGCGTTCGCGTTACAGATTTTGAGCGGACAGGCGATCACCGCGCTCGGGGCGAAGGTGAACGAACGGATCGCCGCGGGGCAGCTGTGGCGGTTGGCGACGCCGATTTTTTTGCACGGCGGGCTGCCGCACTTGATGGTGAATATGTACTCGTTGAACAGCATCGGACCGCTCATGGAGGCGACGTTCGGGCGCGAACAGTTTTTAGCGGTGTATTTCGGCGCGGGCGTGGCTGGAAATTACGCGAGTTATCGGTTTTGCGCGTCGAATAGCGTCGGCGCGAGCGGCGCCGTCTTCGGCTTGGCCGGCGCGTTGGCGGTGTACTTGCAGCGCCACAAGCGATATTTAGGCGAGCGCGCGGACATGCAGCTGCAACAACTCGGCACGGCGTTGGCGGTGAACATGGGTTTCGGTCTCACGAGTAGACGAATAGACAATTGGGGGCACGCCGGCGGACTCGTCGGCGGCGCCGCGTTGGCCTTCTTAACCGGACCTAATCTCGTCATGGAGACCGACGGTGGCTACGGTCTGCGACGCAAACTCGTGAACAAACCCAAGTTACAATCCACGATCCGCGCCATCAAGGATTTCTGGGACGAAGACGACGAAGACGAGGACGAGCGATGACTTCCAGGCTGCCCAGTCCCGAGCAACAAACGTAGCGCAAGTAGAACGACAATCGCGTCGAAATCGCACCGTTAGCGCGTGAGCGCGTGCCTACGCGCCACGCATCATTCAACGATTCGCGTCTCGCGTCCGCGCTCGGCTCGAACGACGCGCGCGCGTCTCCCTCTCTCCTTCGCGCGCGCGCTCGAGGTCAACTGTCTTCGCCGTAGGCGCGACGACACTCATCGACGCGCGCGTCGACGCCTCCTCGACGCGGATGGCGTCTCCCGCGACGACACACACTAACGCGCCCGTCGACGCCTCCTCGACGCGGACGGCGTCTCCCGCGTCGACGCCGGCGTCGCCGCCGCCGCGCAAGCTCATCATCGACACCGATCCCGGCGTCGACGACGCCTTCGCCATCGCGCTCGCGCTCGAAACGATGTCGACCGAGGTCGAAGTCCTCGGCCTCACCACCGTCTTCGGCAACGTTCGGCGCGACGACGCGACGCGAAACGCGCGCACGCTCGTCGAGATGTGCGCGCTCGCCGGGTCGTGGAGGCGCGAAGCCGGCGCGCGGTTGCCGGTGGTCGACGGCGCGCGCGCGCCGCTGGCGGCGCTCGACGAGGACGACCGATCGGGCGCGGGCGCGTCCACGGCGGACGATTCCGCGGTGTTCGTCGCGGATTTCGTGCACGGCGAAGACGGGTTCGGGGGCGTGCGCGGCGCGTACGAGACGCGGCCCGAGGAGAGCGCGGTGGAACACCGAGCGGGGCGAGAGGCGGCGGATTTTATAGCGGAGATGTGCGCCAAGTACCCTGGCGAGGTGACGGTGCTGGCGCTCGCGCCGTTGACAAACATAGCGCTGACGTTTCGGCGGCATCCCGAGTGCTCGGAAACCATGGGTGAGCTCGTCGTGCTCGGAGGCGCGTTTGAGGTAAACGGCAACGTAAATCCGGCGGCGGAGGCGAATATTTTAGGCGACCCCGAGGCCGCGGATGAGGTTTTCGGCGCGTTCGAGCGCACCTTCGTCGTAGGTCTCGACGTGACGACTCGAGTGCGTCTTTCTGGCGCCGAGATCGAGCGTTTGGAAACCGTTCTCCGCGACGCCGACGCCGTCTCGCCGCCGCGTCGATGCTCCAACCTCCTCCGCGCCTTTCTTCACGACGCCACCCAATTCTACAAGGCGTATCACCTCCGCGTCGCCGACTTCGACGGCATCTACGTCCACGATCCCACCGCTCTGCTCTTAGCCCTCCCTCACGTCCGCGATGCCGTCTTCACTTTCCGCCGCGGCGCCGTCCGCGTCGCGCTCGCCCGCGACTGCGCCCGCGGCGCCGTCTTCCTCGACGCTCGCCGCGCCTGGCTCTTCCGCAACGCCTGGTCCGACCGTCCGCGCGTCTCCGTCGCCATGGACGTCGACGTCGACGCCGCCCTTCGCGAGCTTCGCGCCCGTCTCGGCGTGTAACTGTATTCCTTCTTCGCGTCTCGCGTCTCGGCGTCAAATGTCAAGAGCCCCTCGCCGCACACGCCGACGCATTCGCGCGAATGGCGTCCTTTGCCGTCGCCTTCGCGACGCTCGCGCGCGCCGCCGCGCGCCCCGCGAACGCGCGCGCGATCCCGCGGCGCGCCGACGCGCTCGCGCGCCGTCCCGCCGCCGTCGCGCGTCGCCATCGCGCGTCGACGACGGCGCGACCGGCGGCGGCGGCGGCGGCGGGATTCGCCGCCGACGACGACGGCGACGACGCGCGATTGCTCGCGAAGATCGACGGCGCGTTCGGCGACGACGACGAGGACGATGCGGACGACGACGACGCGTTCGCGGGGCGGTACGCGCCGGACGAGCGCGAGAGCGCGCTGGAGGAGGGGTACGTCGCGGACGAGGACGAGGTCGTGATAAAGGTGAAGGCGGACGCGGACCCGATGGACGTGGGGAATTTCGGAATGTCGGCGATCACGGTGGCGGCGCTGAGAAAACGAGGCGTGGACACGCTGTTTCCGATACAGCAGGCGGTGCTGAAACCGGCGCTGTCGGGAGAGGACGTCGTGGGAAGGGCGAGAACGGGGACGGGGAAGACGCTAGCGTTCGCGCTGCCGGTGATTGAGCGATTGTTGACGGATGGAACGAGCGGACGGTCGAGAAATCCGAAATGCATCGTGTTGGCGCCGACGCGAGAGCTGGCGAAGCAGGTTGAGAACGAAATTTGCATCACCGCGCCGTCGTTGGAGACGGTGTGCGTGTACGGGGGGACGCCCATCGGTCAGCAAGAGGGTAAACTTCGTCGAGGGGTCGACATCGTCGTCGGTACCCCGGGTCGGGTGCAGGATTTGATGAACAGACGAAGCTTGGATTTGGGCGAAATCGAATTTGTGGTGCTCGACGAGGCGGATCAGATGTTGAACGTCGGGTTCGAGGAAGACGTGGAGGCGATTCTGCAAGACTGCCCGGAGAGCCGCCAAACGTTTTTGTTCTCGGCGACGATGCCGAGCTGGGTGAAGCAAATCACGAAGAAGTTCTTGAAACCCGGGCACGTCGTGGTTGATTTGGTCGGTGACTCCAAGCAAAAAGTCGCGGACACGATTGATTTGATGTCGTGCGCCGTGTCGCACGCGAACCGAACCTCCATCGTCATGGACCTCGTCACCGTGTACGCCAAGGATAAGAAGGCTATTTGCTTCACGCAAACCAAGCGCGCGGCCGATGAACTCACCGCCGCGCTCGGTCGTCGCGTGGCATCTGAAGTTCTCCACGGCGACATCGCTCAAGCGCAGCGCGAGCGCACCCTCCAGCGATTCCGTGACAACCGCTTCAGCGTGCTCATTGCCACCGACGTCGCCGCTCGCGGCTTGGACATTTCCGACGTCGACTTGGTCATTCACTACGAGCTCCCGAACGACGTCGAATCGTTCGTGCATCGATGCGGTCGTACCGGCCGCGCTGGACAACTCGGTGCCGCGATCGCGATGCACACCGATCGCGAATCCTACATGATTCGTCGCATCAAAAAGGAAACTGGATGCGAATTCCGCACCATCGGCATTCCGTCGTCGACGGAGGTCATGGACGCCTGCGCTGTTACCGCTTCTAACGTCCTCACGAAAGTGGACGATGAACTGTTACCTTATTTCTCTCCCGCCGCTGCTCGCCTGCTGCCGGCGGACACCGACGAGGAAGTCACCAAGCTTCTGGCCGCCGCTCTGGCCGCCATCAGCGGGCAGACGGAGGCGCCGCCTCCGCGATCGCTCCTCACCGGTGCGCCCAATTCGTGCACGTATATGGTTCTGGACCGCGAAGGAAGTGAGCCTGCGATCCGAGCGGGCGACTTGCTTCGCGCTTTGACTGAAATCGACCGCAAGCTCGCGGATGGATGCGGCAAGATTCGTTTCATGGAGAGCAAGAACGGATTGTGCTTCGACATCGATGCCGCGTACATGAAGGATCTTGAAACCGTCACGGACTTGAATGGTTTCGATCTGAGCGTCTGTACGATACTTCCTGATCTCATGGCTGAACAAACGCGAGAGCGACGCTCTGGGTTCGGCGGTCGAGGCGGCCGAGGCGGCGGCCGAGGCTATGGCCGAGGCGGCGGCCGAGGTCGGGGCGGCGGCGGTGGCTTTGAGCGCCGTGGCCGTGGCGGCGGACGGGGCTATGGAGGTGACCGTGACGGCGGTTTCCGTGGCCGCGATCGTGATGGCGGGGGAGGCTACCGCGGCCGAAGCGAGGGCGGCTACGAACGTCGAGACGGAGGAGGAGGCGACCGCCCCCGGCGCGACTTCGGCGATCGTCCGCCGAGACGCGATTACAACGATCGTCCCCCAAGACGCGATTACGGCGGTGATGGCTACGGCGGCGGTGGCGGTGGTCGCGATCGTGCGCCCGCTCGATCCGGCGGCTCCAGCTGGGGCGGCTGGTCCGAATAAAGGATCGCTTAAAACTAAAGCTTCCCGTGTATCTTACCGAGCTCCGGACAAGTGCTCACTGCAACCCAATCACAACGTTAACCATTCATATTGTTTAGAATAGAACTGGCGCTTCAATTTGACACAACAGCAATTTTTCTCTAACAACATCACGCATCAAGCACGTTGCACCTCGCCAGCCGTCGGCGACCTCGACGTTGTGGATAGCGCCAGTCCCCTCTGGACGACGCCACTTCCCCACGACCGCCCGACGCCGCGCGCCACGCTCGCTCGATCATCCCAACTCACACCTCGACGTTCCGGACATGCACGCCGCGTCCGTGATCGACGCGCGCGCGCCCGCGGCACCGTTGAAGTCTTCGCTCGCGAACCGTCGTCATCCTCGCCGTCGACCGGCCGTCGTCGCCCGTGGACGCGCTTTCGACGCCAACGACCCGCTGACGTGGAACGCGAACGCTGATGATGACGCTGGGATGGATTTCGACTCCACGGAGGACGTGGGCGTGGCGAACCTGCAGGAGCTGAGCGACGCGGATTTGGCGGCGCTCGTGGGCGCGGCTGGGGCGACGGTGCCGCAGATGATTGACGACGCCGCGTTCGCATCGCTGCGAGAAGAGCAAGAGAAGGAAAGAATGGCGAATACGGCGGGGGAGTGCATCACGGATGGACAGAGAGAGTACGCGGCTGGGGACTACGAGAAGGCGTTGGCCACGTTTGCGCGCGCGGCGACGCTCGCGGGAAGCGGACCGGTACGGTATCGGAAATCCGTAGTCGCCCCAGCGGGGCCGAGCGCCGGGTTCAAACCAAGAGAGCTGAGTGCTGGAGAAGAAATTGCGATTCGATACAACACGGCGTGCTGTCACGCAAAACTCGGTAATGTGAGCGAAGGGCTGGCGTCGTTGAATGCGGCACTCGAACGCGGATACGACGAGTACCCGGCTATACGCAAGGACGAGGACATCTCTATTCTGCGGCAGGATCCAAGATTCGAGAGAATAATGGCGCGTTTCGAGCCGCAAGGTGCAGTTGGAAAGATTTTCGATGCGTTCAACGGACCGAAGCGCGGTGTATCGCTCCTCGATGGTATCAAAGACATTTTCAGCAAGTAGAATTTAATGGCAACTTCTAGAATTTCGCAAACCACGTTCCGATGATGAATGAGAGGAGCGCGGCGACGATCGATGCTAAGTGTTCTTGTCGAATGACGACCACGCCGTTACCGTTTTGACGCTCCATCGCAACCGCCGCGCGCGTACCCGGGGGTGGCTGTGGCTTGACGCTTGACGCTTCGGCGACAGCTAGCTGACGAGCCGGTTGCTTTTGCATCTCGCGCGCCGTAGCTAGCGCGTCTTTTGCGTGCGCCCACGCGCGATCACATTCCGCTTCTGCGGCTTTCGCGGAAGATTCAGCATGAATTTTGGCCATCACTTCCAGCTCCAAACGGTTGATGACTTGCTGCACAGCTTCCTTTGCCGCCTGCTTCGCCGCCTCTAAATCTCTCTTCAATTTTACACATCGCTCCTTGACGCGGTCGTAGTCTTCTCTGGGTACAACCATGTCGTTCCTTTCGTGCACCATCGACATGGCACCTCGATACGTTGGTTGTTGATAGAGCGAGCGTGCTCGATGACCATAGCCTTCGCGAACGGGGGACCCCACTTCGCTCACAGGCCGAGAATCTCCAGGACGCACGCCGTGGCTCGCCGCAACTTGCCACGCGTCCTGCGCTGCAGCCGCTGCTGCCGCAACTTCTTGCTTCAGTCGTTCGTTCTCCTCCGCCAAATCTCTCACTTGAGACTCCGCCGCAGCGCGTGCTTGCTCCTCGAGCCACCGCTGTCCCCGCACATCTTGCTCGATTTCATCGTTCTTCTTGGCGTCTCTCTTGCTGATATCCTCTTCGAGCGTAGTACATCGACTTTGGACTGCTTTCAACTCCGCCGCCAGACCCGAGATTTCGTTTTCCTTCTGCGCGAGAAGGCGAAGGCCATCTGAGATCTTCGCGTTCGCAGCATCTAAACTCGCCGCGAGCTCAGCGCGGTGAGTGTCTACCGAAGCTGACTCGCCGCGGGCATGTGCAAGCTCGGCATCTTTCGCGGCTAATTCATCACGAAGTTTATTAGCGTCTTCTTGAAATCCTTTCCCTTTCTTAACCGCATTGGCAAATTTTGTCTTCGCCGTGTCTATCGCAGTCTTGAGAGACACCATTTCCGTCTCGTATGACTCGATGCTCGAGCGAAGCTTTTGAAGCTCCTCCTGGGCCGCTTCGCTCGATTTGATCTGCGATATAAGTCGATCGCGTTCCTCATCACGCGCTGCTAGTTCGGTGCGCATCCGCTCAAAGTTCGCATCTGACTCGTTAATTTGCTTCTCCAGCGCAGAGATTTTACCTTCGCGCTCCGCAATGGCGGAGCCCTTCGTATCTTCTGCAGCACGAAGGCGCGCCTCGGCGTCGTGCAAGCGCTCGCGCAATGAATTAAGTTCTTCGGTATCTTTTGTGGAATTGCGCTGCACGTCGTCAAGTCTTGTCTCGAGCTCGGAACGCACGAGCTCAATTTCTGCGACAGCAGCGGCAAGCTGTGATTCAACCTGAGCCTTTGACGCATTTGATGCCGACAACGCGTTCTCGCGTTCTTTCAGCCGAGCGGTGAGCGCACCGCACTCGCTTTGATATCCTTTTCCTTTCTTGACCGCGTTATCAAACTTTTGCTGCAGTTTGGCTGTCTCCGCTTTCGCTGTGTTGAGTTCTTTCGCCGCATTCTCGACGGTTTTCAATGTCGACGCACTCCTGGCTACTTCTTCCTCCTTCTGCGCAAGAAGCCGAAGCCCATCGGTGACTTTCTCGTTTGCGGCGTCTAAACTCGCCATAAGCTCTGTCACGCGAGCCCGCATCGAAGTCGAAACATCCTGAGCTTGGGCCAGCTCCACGTGTTTCGCCTCAAGCTCCGCGCGGAGCTTTTTGCCTTCTTCTTGGAATCCTTTGCCTTTCGTGACTGCGTTTTCAAATTTTTCGCGCATTCTTGTAACCTCAGCGTTTGATGCGTCAACGTCTTTATGGTGCCTTGATGTTTCTTCGCATTGCGCCGTGAGTTCGAGACGTTCCCTATCGAGCGCTTCGGCTCGCTTCTTCGCTTCGCCGAGTTGCTTGCGCAAATCGTCTAATTCCGCATCCTTTGACCCGAGTTTTTCGCGAAGGGATGTCACATCCTCACGTAACGTCGCCACTTTTGCGTCTTGTGATTGTGAAAGGGATTGGCTCTGTTCCTCTATTTCCTTTGCGCGTGCGGTGAGCACATCGTGCTGCGTGCGCAATTTTGCGATGGTCTGCTCCGCGCTCGCGACGTCTTGTTTAGACAGTTGCAATTCTTCCCGCACGCTATGCAGCTCGCGCATCATTTCCTGGGATGCTTCACTCGTCGCAGGCTCTGGACTCAGCAAAGCTTTCTCGGCTGCAGCCATCATGTCCTCCACGCTCAAACCTTCACCCTGAGCGCCCGCGAGCGCTTCTTCAAGCTCTTTATGCAGGCGCTCGTCTGTCGCGCGCTTTTGGTCCTCGGCACGCGAGCTTTCCGCCGATTGTAACTCGCCCTTCAGCTCTTCGATTTTCGTCTTTTGCTTACGAGCGATGTTCTCCATCTTGTCGCACTTCTTGCGCAGCGCCTCGATTTCGTCGTCCTTCGGCGCAACGCTCGGCGTCGGCGCCATCGAATCTACCTTGGCCCTGAGTCGCTGATTTTCCTCTCCGACGTTAGCAAGCGACTTGTGCACGGTCACGAGCTCCTTTTCAAGGCCTATAACCTTCGATGCGCGACTCCTGTCTGACTCTCGTAAACGCTCACACTCTTTGCGAACGGCGTCCAGCGTCTTGATTGTATCTGCGAGACTCAATTCTTCCGCGGCGACGTCTCGCTTCGGGGTCGGCGCGCTCACCGAGTGTGGCACAGCTTGACTAATGTTTTCGCTGCTCATGTTACGCGTTAGTAAGGGGAGCTCGTCGCGACTGCGAGAGCTGAGAAACTCGTCGCTCGGCAATTCCCATCGTGAAATTTGTGACAGAGCGCATCCGACGTAAAGCACACCATTTCCATCGAAGGCGAGCGACCGCACAGCTCCCGCCGATTTCGTGCCCGGACACTCAAATAATACTGCTCGCGCCTTGATATCCCACACCAACGCGCGTCCATCGACGCCTCCCGTGCACACAAAGCCGGGACGGATGCTCGCCGCGCATAACACGGCGCCCGTGTGATGTCCGTGGACGCTGAGTTCCTCCGGTGGACCGAGAAGCTGACCTTCTTCGTTGACGTACCACGCCAACACGCGCCCATCCGCCCCACCGGTAACGATCACGCCTTCGTTATCGCACACGGTGTGAATCGCGCCCCGATGCCCGCCGTCGTCAGGACCGAACTCCGCTACCGGCTTGCCCACGCGAACCGTCCACAGACTCAGAATCCCATGCCCGTTCCCGCTCACCACGAACTCCTTCCCCGTCGAACGATGCACCCACCCCGACACCGCGTGCACGCGATCAGGCGGCCCTTCCGAAGGCTTCAGACGTTTTGCCTTCCCAGGCATCGGCGCCGACTCGGCCGTCGACGCGAATCGCCAAATTGGAAACCGTTCGCCGTCCTCCCACACGAAAATCCTCCCCACGTCGTCCCCTCCCACCAACTCTCCGCTCGTCAACATCCCGAGGCACCACAGCGCAACGGCATCGACGCCATTTTCGAGTTCCATCGTCACGACGCCCGTGCGCGCGTCTCGCGTCGCCGCGTCGCCGCGCTCGCTGGCGCTCGTCACGCGCGTCCCATCCTTCGACGTCACCATCGCCGTCACCGCGCCCGCGTGCGCGCGCGCTTGCGACGCCAGCGCCCCCGACGTGGTGCTCCAACAACGCAGTCCGCCGTCATCGCACGCGCCGAGCAGGCGTTCGTCGACGACTCCGAGCGCGCGAACCGCGCCCGTCTGTTTGTCGAGCGCGAGCGTCCCGGACGGCTTTAAACGCTCGCACGCGCGCGCGCGCGTGGTTTTCTGCACCGTGTCGCTCACGGTTTTCGCGATGTGCGCCAGCATGGCGCCCGCGGCGCGCGAGGCGACGTGTGCGGGCCGGAGGGTGGAATGATTAGTCAGTCGATGCTTGGCTAACGGCTTTTCAATTTGGATTTCATCGCGCGCCGTCTGGGCGGTTCGATGGCGAGGGCGCGGCGGCGATGCGAAGAATCTCGGCGAGCTCGCGAACCTGGGCGTCGACGGTGTCCATGTACGCGGCGGCGGCGTGCTTGAGCTTGGACGACGTCTCGGGGGAGACGTCGTTGAGCTCGCAGCTGAAGACGTCGGCGGTTGGCTGGAAACGGTAATACGCGTCGTCGGCGCCGAGTAAGTGTCTGATGGTGGCGTCGACTTGGGCGACGTCGCACGACGCGTGGATGGTATTGTCGAGCCAACCGGGGAAACCGGATAGACGCGCGTCGCGAGAGTTTGGAACGGCGGCACCGGTGCCGAGAGAAACGACGCAGAGCGGTCGGGATTTTGAGAACAAGCGACGCGCTTCAAAGACCGCGACGGCGGTGGGATTGTTGCTCGCGATGGCGCCGTCGATCAATCGGATCTCCGCATTGACGTTTGTCGGTGCTCTTTGATGATCGTGGCGATGGTCTTCCGTAGTCTGCTTCTTTTCCACGTCGTTGGGCGACGCGCGAGAGTTCGCGTTATCGGCTTCAGACTTACGCTCTCGTGCAAAACCTCCAGCGCCCCCGATTTCTTTCTTCATCCTGAGCTCTTCCAAGAACCAAGGCGCGGCAGTCGTCGCGCGAATTGAGTTCAACAAGCTCGCACGATGTTCGCCTGGCAAGTGGCCGAGATGGCTTTTGCCTCTCGCGTCGTGTTTGTACGAACGCATCAGAAACGTTGTGGCAGGTGACCGACTCACGAGGTGTGAAACTAGACAGACGTGCGGCGGCGGAGAAGTCGAGGAATACCAACGTGGATGGGACGTGATACTGTACAGTGGTTTTTCGGCTTCCTCTCGCAACGCTTTGCGCAGCATAGTCTCAAAACTTCTTGCCTCTTCTCGACCGCGGTGGTAGAACTTTGTCGTTTGGTTGTACCAGTGAGTCAAGGATGAGTCGGCTTTTCTAGGGAATATCTCATCGCCCATCTTGACGTACAGCTCGTGCAACTCGTCGGTCGTCATCCTAAGCAGACCAGCACCAACAGCGATGATACCACCCGTGGAAGTGCCTACAACGAGGTCGAAGCAGTCTCCGACACACCAACTATTCGTAGCCTCTAGGATGCGTTCCAACATGACGAGCGTGCCGATGCCACGCATGCCGCCTCCATCCAAACTCAGAATACGAATCGGTCTATCATCATCTGCAACGGTGTTATCCGGATACGCGCCTTTCATGAATGGCACTCCGTGATCCCCCAGCGCGTTCACGAGTCGCATGGCACGCGTCCATCGCGACACGCCGCCTTCTAAATTTGCGCTCCGCCAAGCGTCGAGATGCGAGTTTTCGTCCATCGGGGGCGCCGCCACTTTTTCACTGAGATGGCGAAGCGATTCGAAGTCACGTTCATCCTTCTCGGCATCGCGCACGTAGGTTTCTTCATCCTTCGGTTCTTCTTTGCTTTCACCGGACTGCGTAAACGTGACTCTGCGAATCAAAGCCGCAGCAAAGCCTTCTCCTGTGGACGCCGAAGGCGTTCGCGGTGAAGAGACGTCTTCACGTGGAAGAAGAGTCTGCGCATCAGTGTGCTTAAATCGGCCGCGAAAACGACCGGCGATTGGCGGTGTAACAGACGGCGTCATGGGCGGTGGTCGATCTGCGCACGCCGCCATGAGCTGGTTCCCGATTCGCTTTGCGAGCGCTTCAGCGGTGCCAACCAGACCATTCGGAGGGATCTCAATTTTTAGAGTGCAGTCATCGGAAAACTGAAGCAACCGTGTCAGTGACTCCGCGCACATGACGAAGCTTGGAATGTTCGTCACGTTGTCGAAGTTTGGACTCGATAACAACGGCTGAACCGGTACACACGCCAACCCGCGTTGAGGCCACGTAAAAATGACAGCGCGAGCGCCGCGTTCACGAGCGCGCCACATGAGTCTGGGAGCTTGTCGAATCATCGAAATATGCGTGTTCCAGTCGCCGCCTTTTGCACAAAGAATGACTATACCGTCGAGAGGTTGCTCAGGCGCTGACTCGATCTGTCCGGACATTGTTCGTTTGATCGGTTCTGGGGTGTGCATGACGGGTTCCTCTATTTGAAGCGAGCTTGACGCTGCGTTGTCAGGTTGATTCACTTGATCGGCGCCGGTTTCTACCATTGTCCACTCCTTATCACCATCTTTATCCGGTGACTCGCCGCCTTCCCAAATTTCGTCGTACGCCTGCAATATTTTCTGCGCCGGCGTCATTACTGGTGAGACGTCATCATTTGTCCTCGGCGATGTCGGCAACTCAATCAGTCCGTCTTGTTCGTTCGCTGGCAAGATGTCTAGAATGTGGACTTTGCCAGAGATCTCTCCTGAGTAAGGCGCCGCACAAGTTAAACTCGACCGAATGGCGGTAAAAGCAGTCATTGAGTGTTCGTCTTTGGCAACCATGCGCACAGTGGCTAAATCTGTGAGCGCCATGTGCTCCGCTAGCTGTGAGAGCATCTCGCGCGAGTTACTATCAAAGAATGTGGAACTCCCGTTCCAAAACGCATGAATCACGCGCAATGCAGCATCCGCGGCGCCTCTGCGAATGCCTTCCGCATACATCGCAAAATCGTCCACGGTGAGCAATTTGAGAAGCGATTTGATGTACGCCTTATCTAGCACCTCCAACTTGTCGTGGGTGGCGTCTTCGCGCACGCACGAAAGCACTCTATCAACGACATACTCAACCGCACCAGCATTGACGCACTCGACAACCGCCAGCGCTCCACGCGAAAGAATAATTTCAACGAGAAGCATGTCCACCGTCGGTACCAACGATTTATCGCCACTACGCCGTGAGGCGTATTTGACGAGTGCACGTACCAAATTGTACACGCTCACTCGAGAACCACTTTCGGCATCGAAAACCATGTGTCGTATATCGCCTATCAGTTGTGAGTATCGTTGAACTCGCGCGTCTTCACTTAATACGCTCCACCCTTCGCGCGCGTAATTTCTCCAAGGAATGTACCAATCAGACGCGTGCTCGCCTTCGCCGCGCTGGATCAACGTAGGGTACCACGCACCGTTGGAATTGCTCAACGACGTTTTGATGATCGCTTTGCCTTTCGGTTCGCTCACGTCAACCCACGTGTGCACTTCGTCTCGAGCGCTCCCATAAGACACAGCGGCGATGGCAAGAGGCTTGTCTGGAACTGCCAATGCTTTGTGAATGCGCGCGCTCACGCCATCGTCGCCCTTGTCCGAGCCTAGGATTCCAACGAGAACGAGTTGCAACGCTTTTGAAATTTTTTCGCTAATTTTAGCCGTCCCTCCGCTCCATTGACCACAGGTGGTGATGCAAAGAAAATGTTCTGGCACGCTTTTTCGAGCCACGTCGACGGCGCCGCCGTCAAAGAATGACTTCATGAATGACTGTAACTGCGTCTCAATTTCTTTCGCGCGACGCGCACCACCGCTGGTGTCCCATGTACACTCATAGATTGGCTGGAAGTCGTCTGCGCGCACGACGAGAACATTCAAACCAGGCTCCTGTCGCCACCCGTCGGTGCTCTCCTCTGCGGCCCAGCGACCCAAGCTCAAGTCATCCTTCAGCACCGCTTCCCTATCGTCAATGTTCGTAACATCTTTTAGCTCTTCGCCGTCCGGTTTCTTTTCTATCGATTTAATCGGTGGACTTCTGGAGTAGTAGCCGTCTGCAGAATGCACGCTCCGCGACGAAATCGTCTGCGACGGATGCCCACTCGCGCACACTTCCATCATTGTCTGCGACATGTCCACCCTAACTCTCAACGTGACGTAATCCGCCATGGCATCTGACTCGTCCCCAAAAGCGCAAAGCGCGATATCACAAGCGCGGTTGGGAAGCAATCGCAACGTTTTGCGCCGACTCTCTCGCTCAGCCTCTGAGATGTCGCACAAGATGCGCGTCCCATCCTTCGTGTGCGTCTTCAATCCACTCTCTGCGGCGAGTATAAACGCGTGAGACACCACTGCGTTGACATCCTCTCCTTCTTCAATCACGGGCGTGATATCAATCGCCAGTTTCCATCCATCTTCCGCCGTGTAATCTCCGGGAATCGCGCGCGCGTCCCACGTCGCCTCGCACGTCCCCGCGCTCGTCCGTCGCGCCTTCATCCTTTCAGAGATCACGATCCGCGTCGTCGTCTCGATCGCCGGTCGTGAGTTCGGCACGCTCGCCTTCAGTTCGTACTCTCCGCTCGGCACGTCTTCCGGCACGCGCCACGTCAGTTTCCCTTCGTCGAGCTCGCGTTCGCCTTCGCCTTCGCCTTCGCGGAATGAAATCTTCCCAAGCGTCGCGTGTTTCGAGCTTCGCATCCACGCCCCTTGACCGACGAGCGAGATCTCACACTCGCGCGCGCGATCGCGATCGAAATCATCCGCGCGCTCGACGACGACGTCCACCGCGGCGCCGTGTTCCCAAACTTTGCCGACGCGCGGACGACGAAAGCGCAGCGTCATCGCCGCGCGGCGACGCCGTTCGCGATCGCGGACGGTCGTGCGCGCGCGAACGTTCGCGTGGGCGCGTTCGCGCGCGCGCGGAACCGGCGACGCGCGCGCGTCGAAGTGCGCGCGCGTTTGGAATACTCAGATTATTGCGACAGTTGCAGAGTTGGTGGTTGCGCGGATTTGAGCGCGTCGAACGCGAGCGATGTCCGAATGATGCGAGGTGACGAGAAAGAGAGAGTCGATTGAAAGCGAAGCGCTATCGCTAGCCTAGAAAACTCAATAAACTGGAATCGATGAGATTGGGGTCGCCGTCGGGGGTGCCGGGACTGCGCTGAGCGGCTTGTTGCTGCCTGGCGTCGAGGTTCATGCGACCGACGTCGACGGAGAGATCGTTCGGGGTAGACCACACACCAGGCCCGGCGGTGGGGGATGTACCGGCGAACGCACTCCAGCTCGGAGTGCCAGCATTTAGATCGGCATTAACGCCTAAACCTCCCAGGCCCCAGTCGGCGCCGCTCGCGCCTTGAGCCGGCGGTGGAGCGCCGCTGCCTCCGTTCCACGATGATTGACCGCCCCAGTGCGCGGCGGGCGCCACAGATGGATTCCAATTTTGTTCCAAGCCGCCAACGAAGAGACCAGCGGATGGTGGAGGCATTTGCTGCGTGTCCGTTGCGAATACATCGCCGACGGGCAAAGCGCCCATGCCGGCGCCCATAGGTTGCCAGTTGCTGTTCGCCGGACTCCAAGAAGCGGGTTGACTCGGCGCCTGGTGCGGTGGCGTAGCGTGCTGCGGCGATGGCGCAACCACTGGCGCTACTGCAGGCCTCGTCTCGCCCCAGGTGCTCGCGGAGCTAATTCCAGAGCTTTGCGCGACGCCCCAAGCGCCGGTTTGCGGCGGAGAACCTCGATGCCGAGGAGGCGGCGCAGGAGCAGCCGCACCATACGACGCCGGAGGTCGAGGACCTGGTGGAAGAGGGGGAGGGGCGTGTCCTTCTTCACCAGCTCGTGGTGTGGGGATTCTACTCTGACCTAGCGGAGGCGCCGACTGCGGCGGAAGAGGCACGCCCGAGGGTGGCCCACGCACCGCTACTGGCTCAGGTTTCTTCACTGGCATTCGCATCGCAGGAGCTGCCGCCCAAGACGGCGGGGGTCCCGACGGTACTGGTGGTTTAGGTGCACTCATGTGCTTGTTTCCTAACATCGAAGAACGATCCTCCTCGGCTTGCAAACGTCTGGCAAGCTCTTCATCCGTCTCCGTCGGCATTGACCCCATACTAGATTCGACTTCTTTCGCTAACTCCTCCGCCTTTGCGCGTTCCTTCTTCTTTTTCCGCTGCGCTGCTTTCTTGGAGATACCTTCACCCGCAGAAGCTGCCGCTTTGACGTCCGGTTTCTTCGATGCTTCGACACGCTTGCGAATAGCCTCCATCTCTGCCATCTCCCGCTCAGCGGCCTCCTCCGCAGCTTTACGCAGCGCAGCCTGACGAGCCGCAGCTTCATCTGCGACTGCTGCTGCAGTGGTGTTGCCTTCCTTCTCCGCAGCAGCAAGACGCTCACGCTCTTCCTTTTCGGCCTGCTCTTTCGCGGCGCGCTTTTTTGCCTTTTTCCCCATACCGGCTTCAGTCACCACTTCTTCGTGTTCTGCTCTGACGGATTGTTTCCCACTATTTCCTACCGGCGCTCGACCAGACGTCACGTACATACTTTCTACGCTATGCGGGCCCCATTCTGTGACCTCGCCGGTGGACTCGTCTACGCGTCCTACCCTAGCCTTGAAGCAGTACTTTGTTCCCGGTAATAAATCGTCCACCGTAATTACAGTCTTGCCTTTGACGGATGTGAACACCGTGTAATTGTGCTCCTTTTCTTTCTTTAAGCTAAGCTCCCAGCACCTGTCTTGCGGTAAGGTTTGCGTGGTAGATTTTGTGCGGTACAAGTTGAGCGTAATGGAGTCATCCGTGCGCGAAACCAGCGTCGGGCGTTGAAGCTTCTCCAGAGGTTCATTCGCTCGTCGAGCCTCGTTCTCTTGCTTCGCCAGCTCCGCAGCGTATCGCGCAGCTTCTTTACGCATTTGTTCCAAGTGCTCAAAGAGTTGATCATCCGTCATGGACGGTCGTCCCCCGCTCCCTTGACTACTCCCCGGACGTCCAAACCACTTGCCGGGTGCCCCTCGCGAAGCCCACCCTGGCGGTGGATCGCTCCCGAAGAAGTTGTGTAAATCCGTATACTCTTCGTCGTCGGTGTAGTCGTCGTCGTCGTAGTCATCCAAGCTAGGAAGAGAGTCGCCCTCGCTGTCGTCGTCGTAGTCGCGACTGCTCGCGTCGTCATACTCCCCTCGTCGACCGCCGCCCCCGCCTCGACCACCCGCGAACGACCCTCCACCGAAGAAAAAGCTCTCAAAAAAGCTCGCGGCAAAATCACGCATGTCTGCCGCGCTCGCAAAGTTATCTTGCATCGATCCCGTCGCTGCGGCTTCGCCCGACAGTCCGTACTCCCTCGTCAGCGTGTCGTACGCTCTGACGATCTCTCGAAACTTCCGTTCCGCGTCCGGATCCCCTCGGTGTTTATCGGGATGATGTCTCAGCGCTAACTTTCGATACGCTTGCGCCACCGCGCTCGCGTCATCGTTCGACTGCACGTCCAGCACGCGCATGGCGTCCGCCCTCCGCTCTGCTCGATTCGCCGTGTGCGCGGGCTGCTCCGCCCAGAACGCCTCGTCCTCGCTCCCTTCGCTCGTTCCATCGGGACCTATCTCGACGATTCGCTTGCCACGGCTCCCCATCTCGCGCGCGCGCGATCACGGCGAGGCGAATTCGCTCGTCACCGCGACCGGCGATCTCACGAAGCGGACGCGTTGACGTCGACGCTCGCGTGTGCGAGGCGTCTCGGGCGCGACACGAGCGACGAAGACGACGCCACAAGTGCGCGCGCGTCGTGCGGCCGTCGAAACCGGGCGCACGCGCGCGAGCGAGCGCTTCTGCGGTGAATGCATGGCTTCGCTGCCACTGGCTGCCCGGCGTCGAGCGCGGGTCAACGCGAACGCCGAACGCGGCGCGGCGCATCCAGCGCGCGGTGCGACGATCGCGCGGGCGAACGAACCGATGTAGAAAGCGTGTGAAAATGATTAAAACGAATAGTGCTTACAAAAGCGATGCCGCCGGCGGCGATCGCTCGCTCGCGGCGGCGACTTTATCCTCGCGCGCCGAGTCGAATGTCGACGACGACGAACGATCCCGGATTCACCAGCGCTTGACGAGGCCGAAGAGCAAGTTCATGAACTCGAGCGGGTTGCCTTGTTTGTTTCCGCGCCCCGAGTCGCTCTTCGAGTTCGCGAACCAGTAGCGCCAACCGATTAAAAACGCACCCGCGAACGTCAGCGAGACGACGACGAACGGCGCGGGCGGCGCCGCGCCTTTCCCGAGCGCGCGCAAAGCCAAACCCACGGGTCCCGCGACCGCCCACGTCTTTCCCGCGCTCACCGCTGCTTTCATTCCATCGCTCCCCCGCGCGTCTTTCCCGAAACTATCCCCGATTTTCATCGCTCCGAACCACCCGAGCGCGAACGGCGCCGCCGTCGCCGCGACATCCGCCGCGTACATCCCTTCCCCGTGATTTCCCCGACCGATCGCCGCGAACGCCAGCAGCGCCGCGCAATCGCCCACCACCAACTGCGCGATTCTATAATTCCTCTCCGCCGCCGTCTCCGCCTTCGCCGCGTTCGCCACGCCTTGGAACCGCGTCTCCTCCAGCGGAATCACCTTGACGTTCATCGTCGACGTCGGCGGCGCCACGCCCGCGGGCCCGACGTCGCCCGGCCCGCTCCCCAGCGGCGCGCGCGGCGTCGCGCCATCGTTTCGCACGAACCGACCGACCTTCTTCGCGCCCGCGTCGCCGTCGCCGCCGTTTTCGGTCGTCGCGCGCGTCGTCGTCAGCCGAGCGCGTCTCGCGCGCGCGCCGTCGCGCGGCGTCCGCGCGCGCGACGACGCGACGCGCGGAAAGACGCGCGCCATCGACATCTCGCGCGCGACGACGACGACGACGACGACGACGACGACGACGCGACGACGCGGCGACGCGGCACTCTGTGACGCGCCCGCGTGCTCACTCGCTCATTCATCATGTTGCGCCGTCTCGCGCGCGCGACGGTCGCCGCCGCGCGACGACGCGTCGACGTCGCGCGCGCGACGCGGACGTTCGCGTCCGGGAAAGCGCTCGAGGACGAGGTGAACGACGCGTTCGCCGAGGCGCGAGAGGAAATCGAAGCCGCCATGGAGAGCGTCGGGTCGACGTACTTTAACGAAGACGCCGAGCACGCGCGCGCGTGCGTGGAGAAGACGATGGCGGCGTATGAAAAATTACTCGAGAGCGCGGCGAGCGAGGACGCGAGAGGACGCGTGCGACGGAGCATGGGGCTGAAGATGGAACAGTTGCGGGGCGAGCTGAAGATGATGGATTCGGCGCACGACGACCACTAGCGCGCGATGGGATGTATGACGGCCGCGCGGAGTCGCGATGGTCGGTGGGCGGGGGCGGTTGCGTGCGCGAGAATCACGCGCGACGTGTCGAGGCATCGCGAGAGCGATGATGCTGGGCGTTGATGCGCGCGCTTGTTGAGGCGTTGTTAACGACGTCGCGAGCGCTCGCGCTCGCGGAGGCTAAAATTAGACGAAGGGATGCGGGTCGCGCACACCTCGGCGCGTGGGGTCATGGAAGCGAATCCAGCGGGTAGTAAACGCGCGGGGACAGGTGGGATGGCGATGCGGCGGCGCGCGGCGTTCGGTCTCGACGCCGGTGCGCGAGGGCGAACGCACTTCATCGACGACGGGTCGGTGGCGTACGTCGCGGGGAAGTTGGTGGTGGTGTATGATTTTGCCACCGGAACGCAACGATTCTTACCGATCGCGAAGGATGTGCGCGAGGTGAGCGCTATGTGTGCGCACGCATCGTCGTCGATGATCGCGGTCGCGGTGCTCGACGACGGCGGCGAGTGTTCCATCGCGATGTACGATTCGCAGACGTTTAAGAAAAAAAGGACGCTGACGCGTGCGATGGACTCCAAGCCTCACGTGGGAGTAAACGCCAGCGGTGGCGTCGGCGACCGTGTGTCTTTAGATGGTTTGACTTTTTCGGAAGACGGGCGCTCGATACTGGGATACAGCACGACTTCGCACGCTCTCGTTTGTTGGAACGTCGTCGACGGCTCGGCGGTGGAACTTCCCTCGCCTCGGCGTGTTGTTAGCACGGTCGCAGGTGAACATTCTTCTGCGCAACGTGTCTCCGATCCCACTTTACAAATAAAGCACGCGTCGTTTTCCCCGCACGAACCGGGGGTCATCAGCGCCGTGTGCGCCGGGGGTGTGTTTAGGATGTACAGAGCAAATGAAACGACAGTGAAACCTCTGATGGTGAAGGCATTGAACACTTTGGTGAAAGACGAAGGTCGTGATGCAACGACGCACCTATGGTTGAAGGGCGACGACAAGCACGTCGCCATCGGTACGAGCACTGGACAGGTTATCGTCTTGGAGGGCGACGAAATCGTTTATGAGTTGAACGTGCATCGAGGCGGCGGCGAAACGAGCAACGCGCTCCCAGCGTCGGATCTCGACGCACGCACGCGCGTAAACTGCGTCGAGTCGTATAAAAACGGTTTTATAACCGCAGGATCTTCAGGGGATGTCGTGATCGTCGATCGAGTACCGAAAAAACAGGTCAAGAATGGACGCGCGTACAAATGCGTCAAGACTCTCGCCGCGCGCGCGAGCGCAGATGAAGATTTGTACGACACCTCGACCAGCGGAGTGCCGTCGATCATGGATGGAGATCAAGTTAAAGGCTATGAACCGGCTTTGCTCGAGCCTCAGGTAGCGCGCTCGGTCGTCGCGATGAGCATCTCTCCTTCTAGTGACAACGTAATCTGTACTCTGGACAACAAGCACGTGCTCGCGCTGTCGTTGACGAATGCGGATATTATGCAAGCGAACGAAATGCGGTTCAAACGCGTGCTGCCGGACGCACACCTCAACGGTGTCTCGTCGTTGGACATTTGTCGTCGACGCCGCATCATGGTCAGCGTCAGTGCGACGGATAAATCGATGCGTTTATGGAACTTGACGTCGAACGAGTGCGAGGTGTTGAAAGAATTTCTCGACAACCCGCTTTGCGTGTCTATTCATCCGAGTGGTTGGATCGCGTGCGTCGGTTTTAGCGACAAGTTGCGCCTTATGCATATTCTCAACGGCGATTTCCGCGTCGTGAGAGAGTTTGCGCTCAAGGCGTGTCGCGTTGTTGAGTTTTCCAAGGGAGGACATCTCGTGGCATCCGCCGTCGGCGCGACTATTTACGTGTACCACGTCTTCACGTTTGAATCCATCGCGGTGCTGCGAGGTCATTGTGGAAAAGTAAAATCGGTTGTGTGGGATAATAACGACGCGACACTGATATCGTCTGGCGCTGATGGCGCAATTTACGAGTGGGACGTGCGCGCCGCGAGCAAGGATGATGAAAAAGCGCGCCGACGCGAACATGTTCACAAAGGCAGCGCGTACACCTCCATCACCGTCGTTCGACAAACAGGCGGAATCATCGCGTGCTCCAGCGACGCAAAATTGAAAGAGCTCGACGATGAATTCAAAGTCGTGCGCGAGTTCTCGTCTGGTGGCGTCGCGTTGACGCACGTTGCGTACAGCGCCTCTTTGCATCGATTGTTCGCATCCACGGCGAATGGCGGCGTTCGCGTGTACAAGATTCCACTCACGGGTGAGTACGTCGAATTCACAGGACACGGCAAACCCATCACATCGTTGAAGTTGAGTTATGATGAGACCACGCTGCACAGCGCTGGCGACGATGGGTGCTTGTTCACGTACGATGTGAAACCTGACGCGGCAGAACGAAGCGCTGGCGAAATCGCGCCGCGAATGGCGTCAAAAGACGATGTCTTGTCGTCGGACGAAGTTCTCATTGCGCGATGTGACTTAGATGAACTCAATCAACGTATAGTGGAGCTTCAAAACCAGGTGAAAGAAATTTCGTTACAGTCGCAATACCAACTTCGGTTAAAGACAGCCGAGATGAACGAAAAGGTGAAGTCGACCGAGGACGAGGCGACACGATTACTTGAGTACGAGAAGCAACGCGTGTCAGCGCTCGAGCGCGAGCGTGATGCAATTGTGCGAGACACGAAACGTGAACTTGAGCGTACGATAGACGATCACGAGAAAAGACTCACGGAGGCGGAAGATGATTACACGAGCAAAATGTTCACGGAAGTGCGGCGATTCGACGATCTCAAGATGCAAAGCGACGCCGCGAAGGCTGAGTGGGAACAGCTGGAAACGAAGCTTGTCGATGAACACGAAAAGGAGATAGAAAGCATGAAAGGAGTGTTTAACGCGAGGATAGCAACCTTAAAGTCAGACATCGACGGTCTCCAGAAGGATCGCGAATTGATGCTCGAGGATTTCGAGCGCGCGAGAAGCGTTATGGACACCGAAGTCGACGCCGAAATTGAAGAGTTGAAGGCGACCTACGAGGCGCGTGTAAGGCGTGAACACGATAGTTGCTTGGTTCTGCGTGGAGAAAACGGCGTCACAAAGACCAAGTATGCCGTTGTGAAGCAGAATGAAGACGCACGATTGCAAGAAATCGAAACCTTGCGCGCGGAAAAGGCGACGATGGCGGAGACGATTGCGGCGCTCGAAGCAGAGGCGGGAAGTTTACATGACACCATCGACAGTCACGAACGAGCCATCGAGACGAAGAATAAAAACCTCGTGCGTGCAAACGCGAAATTTGCTCGTGCCGAGAAACAAGTAGCCGAACTCGCGAAAGTAGCCGATGATTTGCGCGAGCAGCAGCGTCCTTTGGAGGAGCGCGTGCGTGCTCGCGAATCGGACTTTGAAGCCATGAATGAGGAACTGTTGAGGTATTACAACTCAAATTCCGCGCTCGTCAGGCAAGTTCGTGATGTCAAGTCGCAACGTGAAGCTCTTCAGCGCGACGTTCTGCGGACGCGCAAACAAAGCGCTGACTCGGCCGCCGTCGTAAAGAGGTTCCAGCGCGATTTGCACGAGTGCGCGAACAACATTCAAGACGCGAAACTCCTCAAAGAAAGCGTGAAGGCGATGTACCACAAGTACATCAATACCGATGAAGCCTTCGAAGCATGGAGAGACGAAGCCTGCGAGATGGAAGCGAAGCGCCAGCGAGATCATTTAGAGAAGACCATAGCGGCGCTACGCCGTCAAGTCAAGGCGGAGGCGGACTCGCGCCGAGTCGAATTTCATCGCGTCATGCGAGAAAATCAAAATCTTATGCGCGAAGTTGACGCGTGTCGTGCCGAGAAGGCACAGTGAAAGTAAATCAATTCTTTGCGGCGTTGTTGTATTTAAATAATTCAATTTTGTGTCTAATCGTCGTTCCCGCGACTCGCGAGCCTCCCGATCCATTGGAACAATCGGTAACGCTTGCTCATCTTCCAAGGTCGCGCCTCCGGGAACGGCAAAGGCGAGCCGATGGCGTTGAACAACCCAAATACGCCACCGAGCCCGCCCGTATTACCGAGCGTGCGGTCCATCACCACTCCAACCGTGATCTTCGTCACCTTCCCTTCCGCATTAAACGTCATCGACAGCGCCTGCGGCGGGCATTCCACCCGCGTCCCCGTCGCTTCGAATCGTCCCGCGAGCTTTCCCGTGTGCGTCCCCGTCGTTCGGTTCGTGAACCAAACCCGATTCGTCTCGTACGGGTCGACTCGGAAATGGTAATAATTACTCTTCATGTCCGGGAATCCTTGCGTGAGATCGAATCCCCCGACCGCTTTCACGAACGCCTTCGCCGGAAGCGGTCCGACCACGGGGCCGATGAATTGAAAATCTTCCGCCAAATCACCCGCGATGTTCGCGAAGCCATTCTTGAGCACCGTCTTGCATCGCACGATGAGATCATCCGGTTTGATGGCGAACGTGTTCGCGGGGCCGTAGAGCATGGATTCTTCGTCGCACACGTCGTATATCGCCGCCGGGTTGGGGAGATCGATGTCCGCGGGCGCGACGGCGCGCGCGATGCGTGACGTCATGCGCGGTGACGACGCGGGACCGTCGCGCGGCCGACAGACGCGACGCGCGGGCGCGTGGAGGGTTTGGCGTGCGAGCGCAGACGGGCGCATGCGAGGCGTTTCGCGCTTTCGATTCGACGCGAGTGCGCGCGGGCGAGTGTCGCGAGACGCGGTCGTGATTTGTGTCGTCGATGTGATGTCACTTTTTTTCCTTCTACGGTGAGAACTTTTTAACGTCGCATTTGAGTGAACGCTGGATTTTGAGCGCCGAAACCGGATTGTTGTTGCGGTTGTCCGAACCCGCTCGGAGATGATGGCTGGCCGAAACCGCCGGGCGATGCAGGTTGACCAAATCCGCCGCCGAAGGCGGAAGTTTGAGCGGCCGCGCCGAAGCCGGGAGACGCTGGCTGGCCAAAGCCACTCGACGCCGCGGGCTGGCCAAAGCCACTCGACGCCGCGGGCTGGCCAAAGCCACTCGACGCCGCGGGCTGGCCAAAGCCACTCGACGCCGTGGGCTGGCCGAACCCACCGCCCAAGCCACTCGAGCACCAGTCGTCGCTTGCGTCGCCGCCGCACCGAAACCAGTCGTCGCTTGCGTCGCCGCCGCACCGAAACCAGTCGTCGCTTGCGTCGCCGCCGCACCGAAACCTCCCGTAGATTGACCGAAACCACCGAATCCGTTGGAGTTTTGCGCCGCCGCCGCACCGAAGCCAGTCGTCGCTTGCGTCGCGGCGGCGCCGAATCCCCCACTCGCGGTTGCCGCGGCGCCGAAGGGAGATGGGCTGCTCGCCACCGCCGCAAAGCCACTCGCTCCTGTGGCTGCAGCTCCGAATGCTGTTGGCGTGGAAGCCGCCGCCGCAGCACCAAAGGCAGAAGGCGCACCGAAAGCCGGGGCGCTAGTCGTTGTCGCGGCACCGAACGCAGAGGGTGCGCCAAACGCAGGCGTGCTCGTCGTTGTCGCGGCACCGAACGCTGAAGGTGCTCCGAATGCAGGTGAACTTGTCGTTGTCGCGGCACCAAATGCCGAAGGTGCCCCAAATGCGGGTGCACTCGTCGTTGCCGCAGCACCGAAACCAGAAGATTTACCAAAACCGCCCGACGTCGCCGGCGCTGCTCCAAACGCCGGCGCGCTCGTCGCCGGCGCTGCACCGAAGCTCGACGTGGTTGCAGCACCGAATGCACTGGAAGCACCGAATGCGGGCGCACTTTGCGAGCTTGTAGAGGTCGAAGCACCGAACACTGGTGCGGACGCCGCGGCTGCGGCTGGACTGGTAGACCCAAACGCGCCTGCTCCGCCACTTGAAGCAGAATTCGTAGAACTGCCGAAACCGAAACTCCCAAAGCCAGATGATATACCAGTCGTTGTAGTCGCGGCTGAACTCGCAGACGACCCAAATGTAGGTTTCGAAGGCGCGACTTCCGTGGCTAAGCTCGCCGAGCTCGACGCTGCGGTAATTCCGAATTTGGGTGCTGGCGACGGCGTCGCGGCAGTAAAGCTAAGCGGCTTCTCTGGCGACGCACTCGCCGCGCTCGCTGGCGGCGTACCAGGCGGGGGTGTCGCCTTTGCAAGGTCGTCCTCTAGCGCCGCTTGCGCCGCAGCATACCCTTTGTTTGCCTTGGCCAAAAAGTCCGCACTGAAACTCATGGGTGGCGCCGCAACGGGCGTAGTTGCCTCCTTTGATTCTTCCTTCTTTGATTCTTCTTCTGGTACTTCCTTTGATTTAACGTCGCCGGCCGGTTTTATTTCGGCTGGCTTCGCACCAAAGCTAAACGCGGGCGCGCTCGCGAGTTCAGACTTTGAATCTGCCGTGGCCTTCGCCGGTGTACCGAAAGAAAATCCACCAGCGGGCTTCGACGCGGGAGCACTCGAACCAAATCCACCGCTTACCGGTGTCGCTGCAGACGTCGAAGTCGACGTGGGTGCGCTCGCAGGGATACCGAAACTAAACTTTGCCTCTGACTTCTTCTCCTCCACTTTTTCACCCTTGAGCTCTTCTTCAAGCGCAGTTTGGGCTTTCTGATACCCACTGTTCGCCTTGGCGAGAAAGTCAGCGCTGAAACTCATCGTCGGCGCTGCCGCACTCGCCGACTTCGATTCCGTTGCGCTCGAGCTTGCTGATGGAGGAGCAAACGTGAATGCAGATTTAGACTCGGTAGACGGTGACGGTTTCGCCGCCGGCGGAGCGAACGTGAACGCCGGCTTTGACTCGGTCTCGGCTGGCTTCGTTGCGGGCGTTGCGGCGAAACTGAATGCCGGTTTCGACTCCGTCGGTGTCGTTGCTTTCTTCAAATCTTCATCCAACGCCTTTTGAGCCGCGGCGTAATCTTGTTGAGATTTGGCCAAGAAATCGGCGCCAAAGCTCATCGCCGGTGCCGACGGTTTTGCTAACTCCGGTTGCGACGCCGCTAGGGGTGCTGGTTTCTTTTCAATCGCAGCAGGTTTGATCGGCGAAATTTGCTTCGGTTTAGGTGGAGTCGTTTTCTTCACCGTCGTGATTCTTGTCGACGCGATTCTCGACATGATGACAGTTTCCAAGTCGTCCCCCAAACCCTCATCCGCAACCACTATCTTACTCACGGGAGTTTTGAGCATCAAGGGTTCCGCTGAGCGCTCGGGCTCAACAGCTTTCTTCGCGGTTACGTTCAGCGGTTTCGCCGGTATCGGCGGCGTGTTTTCCTTTGGTAATGTGCTCTTAATCTTCGATACGCGCGGCGCGTCCTCTTCTTGAACGCGCGCCAGAAGTGTATCCAACTTTTCAGCTTGCGCCTCAATCACCGCGGCTTGCGTGTTGATGGCTTTCATAATGCCGTTCATCTGCGCGGTGAAACTCGCGGAGGTGTCTACCTTTGATGCTATCAATCCACTACGAATAATTGTTTTCGGCTTAGGGCGATTGGCTTCTCTCTTGGCGGCTTCTAGTCTTTCAACTGAGGCCTCGAGATCCGCCGCCATCTCTAGCACCGTACGCATGTCTTTGTGCATGTTGTCCTGGACATCCTTCAATGCAGGACTGAGTTCCCGCGTATCGTCGACGTTTGAGTTCTCATCGATTTCTTCACACGCCGCCGAAATCAAGCTCTCTAGCTCGCTTCGCAATGTTTCGTCCGAAGCGTTTGCGGCCCACAACTCATTGAGTCGGCTGCGCAACTGATTGCTCCCGTCCAACAACGATTCGATGGTCGTCTTCGCAGACGCCGACGACTGTTCAATCTTGGCAATGTCTGCTTTTCCTGGCATCAAACCATCACTGATTTCGCCGCTTAAAGATTTTGTCACGCTCGTGACATCCTCAAGCATGGCACCTACTTCGGCGATCACAGAAGCCATATCGTCTTCTATCGCCTTAAGGCCGTCCGCCTCCGAGCTCGCTTGCTCCTTCGATCGCCTAATGTCTTCTAATTTCTTGCCCCAGGAAGGAAGCGGAGAGCTTTGCAAGTTTACGCCAGGTGAACGCGTGGTATCGATCGGCGTAAACTTAGCCATAGATACGCTCCAGTCTTTTTTTGTGCTCTTTGTCGGTGTGCTATCCAAAATCAATCCTTTAAGCTCGAGCTGTGCCGTGTCTACGTCGATTTCCCCGATGCTCAACCGCTTGAGAAGTTCCATGCCTTTCTCGACTGGCGATTGCGGTGCGGCCGCGGACTGCGTCGCCGGTTTCGGCGGTGGTGTCGTTCGCGGTGGCGTCGGAGCGACAGACTGTAAACTCACGCTCTCGATTGGTTTTACCGTTTCGATAGGCTTGGGAGAAGACGTCGGCTGAGACACCACTGGCGTCGGAGACACCGGTGGTTTGGCTGGCTCGGGCGACTTAAAGCTGAACGCCGGCGCGGACGCAGGAGACGCGGTCGGAAAAGCCAAAGGTTCGGGCGACTTGAAGCTGAACGCTGGCGTTGACGACGCAAGTGGCGTCTTCGCTGGTTCTGGCGGCTTAAAGCTGAACGCCGACGTCGAAGCCGCCTCAGCGGGCTTAAAGCTGAACGCCGGCGTCGATGCCGCCTCGGCGGGCTTAAAGCTGAACGCAGGTGTGGACGCTGGAGGAGGCGTTGCAGTCGCTTCCGGCGGCTTGAAACTAAAGGTTGGTGTCGAAGCCACCGGTGTCGCGGACGTTTCAGTGGGCTTAAAGCTAAACGCCGGCGTGCTCGCCGCCGTAGCGGCAGGCGAACTGGCCGTGAAAGCCAACGTTGGAGTCGCCGGTGGCGCCGAACCGAAGCCGAAAGAAGGCTTTGCAGGTGTGAGCGTTGGAGACGACCCTGCTTGAATCATCGCCGGCGGCGAATCCGTCGGTAGCGTCAGCTGCGTCTGTATCGACTGCGCTCCGATTCGCGCTTCCTCGGTGTCCAAGTTCGCACATTTCAGAATCGTAATTCTTCCATCTGTGGTGCTGAAAACAATCGCTGGTCCTTTCGCCAACTCGGGCGCGCTTTTATCCTGCGGGTTGAGCATGGTTCCACCCGCGCCAGTCAAGTCTAATCCTAAGCCCGTGACGTAGTTGTTTTCGTCGTCCTCAGTCATCGGCACCGAAGCGCTGCATCTGTCGTCTTCGACTTCGAGCACGCAAGGATCCGCGTCGCGCGTTATTTGAAGAGTCAACAGCTGGTTGTCCCAAGCTTTTCGATGCGTCGCGAACACCACATTCCACGGACTGAACGCGCTCGCATCAAGTACTGGACCAGTCAAATCAACAACTTCGGAATCGATGTCGAATGCGGATTCGAGGCGCGTGCACACCCAGTTGACATCGACCTTCTTGAGCACGGCCAAGGAGCAGTCGGCGGGATCTTCGACGCTTCTCGAGGTGAACAAAATCTTGTCAGCGCTGTGCACGTACACCCCGTCAATTTCCACCGAATCCTCGGGATCGTGAAATGGACTGATTTCGATCGTTTCCTTCACCGTTTGCGCGGGATCAACGCTCGACGCGATTGAAATAACGTTACCGCTCGCCCACGCCAGCGTCCCGTTCGCTCGCGCGCTCACGCACGTCACGTTCGTCGCAATCTCCTTCGGCTCCTTCCCCACCGCCTCAACGTACATCAACGCATCTCCCGTCAAAGCGATAAACGACGCGCTATTCGCGCACCACTTCACCGCCCGCACCGGCGCCTCGAGCGTCATCTCTCCAAACTTTTCCCCTCTCGCCTTACCGTCGCTCGAATCCTTCGCCGCGTAAAACTCCACGCGCCCGCGCCGATCGCACGTCGCGAACGCGCGTTCATCCGGCGTCATGCTGACGATTTCAATCACGTCTCCACCGTCCGATCGCGCGCACGCGTCGACGCAATCACCATCGAGTCGCCGTTCGCTCGCCGGCGCCTCTCTCGCGCGCCAACCCTCAACCTCGCGCGCCACCTCGCTCGTCCTGAGCACGCGCGCCGTCGTTCCGCGCGCGTGCACCAGGTATCCGTACTTTCCGCTCACCGCCAGCGCGTTCGCGTGTCCCGCGCGCGCGATCTCATCGTCGTCCGCGCCGACGCGCGCGCTCCCGACCGTCGCGAACACGAGCGCGCCGACGCGCGGCTCGCCGTCGTCGCCGCGTCGCGCGCGCGCCATCGCGCGACGACCGCGCGTCGTTCGAGCCGCGCGTCGCGCGTCGGAGCCGTCGCGGCGCGCGCGAGGCGGCGTGTGACGTCGATCGGCGACGGGCTCGACGGATGTCGCGAACGGGCCGAAGCGCTCTTCTCATTCGACGCCGCGCGCCGCGACGCCGCGCGCGCGATGACGGGCGCGATCGCGCGCGGTGACGATGGGACGTATTACGTCACCCACGTCGACGCGGGCGGCGGGCGAGCGGTGACGGAGACGTGGCGCGTCGGGCACCGTTACGAGTTGACGCGGTTGTTGGGCGTCGGGAGCTTTGGCGCGGTGTGCGAAGCGCGAGACGCGACGCACGGCGGCGTCAGGGCGGCGGTGAAACGCATTTCAAACGTGCTGCACTCGGAACGAGACGCGAGGAAGGTGCTGCGGGAAATCGTCGCGCTGCACAGGACGAATCATCCCAACGTGTGCACGCTGCGACGAGCGTTTTACGAGGAGAGCGACGAGGGGGCGAAGAAGTTGGACGCGACGACGATGAAGCTCAAGGCGGTGTCTATAGATGTGTATTTGAGCTTTGAATACGCGGAAGGTGGGGATATATTCGCGCTGCGAGGGCAGTTGAGCGCGAAGGAGGTCGTGGGATTGATGCAGCAAGCGTGCGAGGCGACGCGATACTTGCACTCGGTTGGAATTTGGCATAGAGATATCAAGAGCGCGAACACGCTGTTGGGAAAACATCGACACGGGGGGCGAGTGATCAAGCTGTGTGACTTTGGCAGCGCGCGAGGGGCGCTGGGAGGGGCGCTGGAGGACGAGACGGAGGCGAACTGCGGGCCCAAGCGACGGCGAATGGCGACGAGCGCTTTGAGCGCACGCGTAGACGACGGGGCGCTCACTAAGTTCGTGATGACGCCGTGTTATCGCGCGCCTGAGGTCATCATGGGAGGTATAGCTTACACTGGTGCGGTCGACGTGTGGGCGTTGGGATGCATTTTCGCCGAGCTGTTGCAGAGGCAAGTGTCATCGAATTTGGGAGCGTTGAATCAAAAATTGACGGTGAAGCCGCTGTTTTCGTTTGAAGACACCGCACTGGCGTCGCCGCCGACTGGTGAGCAATACGATGACAACAACTGCGATGAAAGTGCCGAGCAGAGAAGGTCGCAGCTCGACACTCTGTTCAACGTCATCGGCACTCCGGGTTGGGCGGAAATAGAGCGCATCAAGTCGCCACATTGGCGCGAGTATCTGCGATCGCTCCCGGGACGAGCTGGCTCGTTAGACACTCTTTTTCATCACGGCGTCGACGCCGACGCGCGTGACTTACTTCGTCGCATGCTTCAGTTCGATCCATCGATGCGGGCATCGTGCGAGGAGATCCTCGCCCATCGCTACTTCGCGTCGAGCACGCTTGCGACGGAGTCCATCAAGGCGTCGACGGACTCGCTCAACGAAGAAGCCATGCGTGGGGTTGAGGCGATGAAAATGGACGTCGCCGGTGAGCCGCGCAAAGAATTTTGGGAGATCGACCATCCGGGATTAGCACTAGAAGAGCTCGAAAAGGCTTTCGCGCGCGTTCACGAGCAGGCGAAGGAGAAGGGGGCGGACGCGTGGCGAGACGAGTACAGAGCCTTTTTCGAAAAAGAGTGCGCGCGGAGCGAGCGAGTTCCAGCCACCGATTCGAATGAAGTGACGGCGACGGACAAGTCACTTCTCGCATTGTTTCCTGATTTCTTTCGCGGTGAAGGTCCGGTCGAGTATAAGCTCGATTCCAACGCGGATGAGCGCGACGTCGTCCATCAATACGGTTTCGCCGACGGCGGGAGTTGGGAGGCGCATCTGAATCGCGATCGCATGGGCGAGTGGACGACTGAGGACTGGGACACAAAACGCACGCTCGACGCATCCGCGCCTCGTCGCGGCGTCTGGGGCGTGACGGCGGCGCCACCGGGCGGCGCCACAAGCGACGCCGTTCAAAGCCAACAGGGGCGGTGATGCTGTTTGTACACTAAAACTCGGACACTTGTAACTAAACTCTAACGCGTCCACGCTTGAATGGCTAGCGCGAAATTATCCATCTCTTCCTGCGTCGGCGCCTTTGCCCCGACCTCTCCTTCGAGCGTCGTACGAAGCGTCAGCAAGTTTTCTAGGGCGACGCTCGTTTCCACCAGTCCTAGATCGACGTCGTGAAAGTTGCCGACGATGCGGAACAAGGACAGCGTGTGCGCCGGTGTGTTCGCGTGAGACTCGACGAGAAGGTGTCGAGTCACCCGAGAACCGATGTCGCCATGCGGGGACCACAACTGGATGAACTTGGCGCGCGGCATCGAAAAGATGGCGACGATGTCGGCTCTGAGAAGGGTGCCGATGTCTTCGTACGCATTGGTGTCCGCCGTAAACAGCTCGACGATTTCCAACAGGTACACCAGCATGATCGCCAACGACTCATTGACGTCGCCCGACGCGCTTTTCGTGTACAGAGATAGAACTGAGCGCGTGATACGGCAAATCGACTCGATCGCGCCGAGCAGCGAACGCTCGCCCAGAACGTCTTTGTCGAAATAATCATCGATAGCGTCATCGAGGGCGATGAAGCGAAGCATCTCGGCGATGACGACGACGTGTTTCTCCAAACCATCCATGGCGTTGCGATCGCCGTCGCTCGCGAGGTGCTTCTCCAGCGCGCGCGTCGCTCCGTCGAGCACCGCCACCGCGTTCAACGCGTCTCGCCTCGTGGGTCTCGACGACGACTTCGTCGACGCTTCGTCGAACCACGCGCGCGCGAACCACCGCAAACACGCCATGCGATACTCCACGTCCTCCGTGCAATCCGACGCCGCGGCGATGACGCTCAGGTAATCCCCCACCGGATCCTCCTCGACGAAACCGCCCGCGCCGTCGTCGCCCTCGCTCGGGAACATCGTCAGCATCGGCGCCGTCGCGCTCCCGTACGCCTCCAGCAGCGATCGCACGATCGCCGTCACGTCCCCGATGTCCCTCGTCGCGCACCACGACGCGAACACCGCGCCGCAGCCCCCCCCCCTCCTCGCCCGCGCGTGCGCCGCCAGGCTCGCGCCGACGCCCCGCGCCGCCGTCGACGTCCGTCGCATCACCCCTCGCTCGATCGCCTCGTCCCGCGTCGCCCGCCGTTCGCACACCATTCGCACCAGCGCGAGCATCGCTCGCACCGCGCGCGCGCCCTCCGCCGCCTCGCGCGCGTTCCTCGACTCGAACGTCGCCGCCGTCGCGCACGCGCACGCCGCGCGCAGCGCGTCCACCGGTCCCACCCGCCCCGCGCGCGCGCCCGCGCCCGCGCGCGACGACACCTCGACGCGCGCGACGCCGTTCACGTTGACGACGCGCGCGCGCGCGCCGTCGTCGCCGTCGACGACGGCGTCGACGACGTCGCGACACCGAAACGAGCGACGCCGGTCGCGCGCGTCGTCGCCGCTCGCGCGCGCCATGCGCCGCGCGTGTGCGCCGCGCCGACGACGCGGGTCGCGCGGCGTCTTCGTCGCGCGCGCGGTGACGCGCCGCCGCGCTCTGCGCGCGCGCGCGCGCGATCGATCGATGTCGACGCGCGATTTCGTGCACGACGACGCGTTCGCGACGCGCCGCACACGCGCGCGCGTCGTCGCGCCGCGGCGCGCGACGCGGACCGCCCGCGATGCCCGCGTTCGACGACGCGTCGTCCGCCGCCGCGCGCGACGCGCCGCCGACGACGACGACGCGGAATTCGAACGCGCGGTCGAATTCCGCGACGACGACGACGCCGCGCGGCGCGACGGCGACGCACATGACGCGCGCGTCCGCGTCGGAGCGCGCGGAGGCGGTTCGAATGCGCGCGCGCGCGATCGCGGA
>Ga0206682_10000644_pt1 | contig 37224 bp, 27 predicted proteins | sample M240m12015metaG_FD_155444 | JGI IMG/M metagenome (GOLD analysis project Ga0206682, IMG submission 155444) | Ammonia-oxidizing marine archaeal communities from Monterey Bay, California, United States - M2 40m 12015 | ecosystem: Environmental > Aquatic > Marine > Intertidal zone | place: USA...
TTTTTATAAAAAACATTGTTAAAGTATTATTTAAATATCAAAGAAAGTTGGAGATTAAGATCTCGAACTAATTAATATATATATATGAAGATTATAACCACTTTTTTTATCAAATAATGGATCCAAAAAGAAACACTATATCACTACATATAAAATTGATTTCTCAATTGTAATATTTTCATTTTTTTTTACAAAACTTCGTTTAAACATACCTAAAATAATATACAATGTAATCAATCATTAAGATTAAATATTAATATTAAATAATGATGATTTATATATGTTATTTTTTCATTATAATCAGATTTATTTTCATAAAAATGATTCAAATAAACTATAATTCTACTAAAAAAATAAAAATTTATTAGGTAAAACAGAGAAAATGTTTAACCGTATTTACTTTTAATAGAAATAGTAGAGATCAAAATAAAAAAATAAATCCTCAGAACACATCTAAATACATCGTTATTTTAAAATGTGGATACAGAGTATGACCTTTAAAGAAAAGAGTCGAGAGTCCCTATTTTAAACAATCTATATCTATTTAAGTAAAAAATTAAATTTTGAATTATAGTAATTTATTGTCAATGTAATTTTTTTTGAAAAAAACATAAAATTTAATTTTATATGTTTGTTTCGAATAAATATGTCAATGTAAGGTCAATTTAAATTTTAATGGAATTGGAGATTTTTAATTTTAGTTATTAAGATGATTCTCATTATTTATTTATTATAATTATATTAAAAATAAATTAATTCAAAACATAAAATATTATAATAGAAAACATAATCCAGTTATTATATTTTTTAAAAATTTTCTTAAAAAAAATATATGTTTAAGATGTATTTATAGTGTATCAAATAATTACAAATAACTCATTTTTTTTTATTTTATACTTTAAAAAAGTATATTATTAAAATCTTTTAAAAAAATATTTTTTCTGATCAATTTTTATTTTTTAAAAATCAAAAATATTTTTGCAATTAATATCTCTAGAGTTTGTTTTTTTTTGATTTACAAATTATAAATAAATTCATAGTTGTATAAATACTAAATCCATTAAAAAAAGATTTTAATTTGTCATAATAAATCTTAGATAAAATACATAAATCAAAAAAAAAAGTACAAAATATATAAAACCTAATTAAGTGTTATTTTTTAATGAAATTAAATAAAAAAAATTACATTTTTTTTTCAAAAATATGAATTATTATGATTTATATAAATAAAAAAATTACATTTTTTTTCAAAAATATGAATTATTATGATTGATATAAATAGCACATAAAAAAATATTTATTTCAAAAATTTTAATGCACTACTTATACCAATTTTTTTCTATTAAAATAATTTTTATTATTGAAATTTTTATAAGTTCCAATTAATTAAAAAATTAAAAAAATTAAAAAAACCATCCTTGTTTTTTAATATGATTCTACTTCTAATAAGTCAACTTCAAATATCAAAGTTGCTCCAGGGGGAATCACAGAACCTGCTCCATTTTCCCCATATCCTAATTCAGGAGGTATGGTTAATTTTCTTTTACCTCCAACCTTCATACCTTTAACTCCTAAATCCCAACCTTTAATAACTGATCCAGCTCCTAAAGTAAAGGTGAATGGCTCTCTCCCTGGGTTTAAAGATGAATCAAAAATGGAACCATCTTCAAGTGAACCAGTATAATTAACAACAACCTTATTAAAATCATTTGCCTCATCTCCTTCTCCTACGATAATGTCTTCAATTAATAGTTCATTACTCATTACGTTCATACTCCTTTTATTTGTACAACATAATCCTAAATAGATTATAATTGATATTAATTTAAGTTGTGAAATACTCATTTTATGTTCCTTCCTTGTGTAATTAAAAAGGGATGTAAATTTAGGTTGTGACGAACCTTACTCAAATATTAATACATCAATGAAATACATATTTTCTAGAAGCATGTTTAGAGGATTAATGTTTTTCTTTTTCTTGAGCAACTTATTTTCAGACGATCGATTATTTTTAAAACAAGCGAATATGTTAGAAAGTAAAAGAGTAAAAGAAAAAAATGTTAAAGAAATCTCTGGAGATGTGATTTTTACAAAGGGTGACCTAACACTTAAATGTCAAAAGGGACAACATATTGAAAATCTTGGAATTGTTATTTTATATGATGAGGTCTCTTCGACTAAAGAAGAACTTTCTTTTGTCGCAGACACCTTAAAATTTTACTCCGTTGAAAATCAACTTCTAGGAATTGGAAATTCTCACGCATGGACTCCAGAATATGATTTAAAAGCAGATTCGATTATTATTTTTACAAAACAAGATAGCGGAATTGCCTCAGGAAACGTTACTCTTATTCAAAATGGTCAAGTTTTAACTGCTGAAAAAATTGTATATAAAAGTTATCCTGACCTAGGGGAAATATCTTATACCGCTTTTGGTAATGTAGTTATTAAAGACTCAGTAGTAACTGCAACCTCTGGAATAGCTAGATATAGTGGAATAGATCAGAATACTTATTTAAATAAAAATCCAAAAATTTTTGATGAAGATAGAGTTCTCATAGGCGATGAAATTAAATTAGAATATCATGAAAATATATTAAGAAGTATATATATCCCTTCAAATGCAATCGCGACAATACAAAAAGAGGGTTTTGTCAAAATTGAATCAGACTCATCAAAACAAATGGAAAAAATATTTTTTAATGATGAAATGGAAGGGAAAGAATTGTTTGGTTCTTTCTCGGAAGGGGCTCTTGATTCTTTAGCAATATATGGAATGTCAAAAACTCTTTATAATGTTTTTGAAGATTCATCATATAAAGGAAACAATATTGTTTCTGGAGATACTACTTTTATAGATTTTTCTAATAACAAATTAAATTCAATTGTCGTAGTCGGAGGAGCTGAAGGAATATATTTACCAGACCCCTCTACAAATAATATCAGTTTTCCCGTAAAATATTCTGCCGATAAGATGAAATACCTATTCAAAAACAAAAAAACAGACCTTTATGGAAACTCAATCATTAATCATGATAACACCAGTTTAGAATCTGGATATATTAATATTAATTGGGAAAACGACATTCTTAGTGCCTACCCGAATTCAAATAGCGATCTTAAAAAGGAACTACTCTTATTTCCGATTATAAAAGAAAAAAATAAAGATCCAATGACGGGGAGTCAAATGACTTATAATTTAAAAACTAAAAAAGGAAGAATTAAAAAAGGATCGACTAGAGCCGATGATGGATATTACACAGGTAAAAAGATACAAAATGAATCTTCGAAAATAATATTCATAGAAAATTCGACCTATACAACTTGTGATTTAGATACAGCTCATTTTCATTTCGAGTCTAAGAATATGAAGATTGTTCAAAATGATATTGTTGTAGCTCGCCCAATAATTCTACACATATCTCAAATACCTGTTTTAGGAATTCCTTTTGGGATTTTCCCACATAAAGGCGGCCAAAGACACTCTGGATGGATAATGCCATCATACGGAGATAATAAAAACCGAGGACAATATATACAAGGATTAGGGTTTTATTGGGCTCCGAATGATTACTGGGATTCAAAACTGACTATGGGTTTTGGAGACAAACAAGGATATACTTTCAAAGTAAACACCCAGTATAATCTTAGATATAAATTTAATGGAAGTTTAAATTTTTTCAATAGGCAATTTTTAAGTGGTACCAAAAATATTACAGATATTTTTGGTGATAAGAAAACAAGCACGACCGTTCGATGGAACCATAAACAAATAATGAGGAATAATCAATCCTTAAATGCAAATATTACCTACTCTACAAGTGGGGACTATAATAAGAAGTATGGGCTTACAGAATCAGAAAGAATGGATCAAAAAGCCATTTCAAATATTTCTTATTCAAAAAGATGGCCCGAATCAAAAAATTCCATAAGTCTGAGCTATTACGCAAACCAGGATTTATTAATTAGAGATAAAATCGATGAGAATAGTAAATATTATATAAATCCAAATAGAAAAGGAACACAGATAAATAGTAAGAACCAAACATTTCCAAAATTTTCATTCAGACATGGACAAAGTGATTTGTTCTCTACAACCGCAATAGACAAAAAATGGTTTAATACAATCACTTGGAATTATGGCCTTAACTACTCAAACATTAAACGCGTTTATTACGAATCCGTTGAAATTGATAGTAATATGTTTTCTTGGAAGAATGAAGATCTGGTAGAAAATAAAATAAACGATGAAAATAATGGTTGGATTCATACTTCCTCGATTAATGCCCCTCAAAAACTTTTTAGGTATATTTCAATTAATCCCCGTCTTAGTCTAAAATCAGCATGGGTAAATAAGACCTACGATGGAATTTGGAACGATTCTTTAAATGTATTTGAAAAAATAGAAAAGAATCGGTTTGCAACTAGAACAACTGGATCTTTTTCACTAAACAGTAGTACTCAAATATATGGACTCATCCCTATACCTTTGGGACCAGTTAAATCTATTCGGCATGTAATGTCTCCTACTATTGGATATTCATGGACGCCTGATTTTTCAGAAAATTTTCTTGGTAAGGATTTAAGATATTTCAGGAAAAGATTTACTGGTGATGAAGAAAAAATCTTAGATAGATTTTCAGGTACCATTGCGGGAAATACACCTAAATCTGAACAAAAATCAATGACATTTGGGATAAATAATATTTTTCAAGCAAAAATTTTGAAATCAAAAGAAGAAAAAAAAGTTGATTTGTTAAACTGGCGTATAAATTCAGGTTACAATTTTGCAGCGGACTCTTTAAAGTTTTCAAATATAAGATCTAGTGTTCGATCAAAAATTCTTGGAAAATTAAATGTAGACCTAGGCATGACACATGATTTGTATAATTTTGATGTTGAAAAAAATAAACGCCTTGCTTCTTGGAATAAAAATTCCTCTGGTAAAATAGTCCCGAGGTTAGTAAATGCTCGATTATCAACTAGCTTTAAAATAAAAAGTAAAAAATGGGATGAGAATGAACTCGGAGATAATTTGATCCAAGATACAACGATAACTGAAGAGAATTTAGAAGAAATAGGTTTAAATACAGTTCCAAGAAACATTCAAAATTCTATTAGTAATAATCAGTTGTGGAGTACAAATATAAGTTTAAGCTATTCCTTAGATGCATTAAATCCTGATAGAACCTCAAAAACATTCTGGGCAAATTCTAATTCCATCATAAACATAACAAATAATTGGAAAGTTTCATACCGAGCACGGTTTGACTTAATGGAAAGAGACTTGGTAAACCATTCTTTTTCAATATATCGTGATTTACATTGTTGGGAACTTTCTCTTAACTGGACACCAAATGGCATTGGACAAGGAATTAACTTTAAAATAAATGTCAAATCTCCCACATTGAAAGATTTAAAATTAGAGAAAAAGGGTGGGGTTTATTCTGGTGCTGGAATTTAAATTCTTTAATTGTACTATTTATTTCAATTACGGAAATTCACTTAGAGAATAACACAAAATATGATTTGTACTAATTGCTATGCTGAATACCTAAACCACATAAAAAAATGTGGTGATTGTAATGTTAAACTAGTTGATGCATGCTTGTTAGATTTACCGATTCCTCAAATGGATTGGGAATCGTTACCTGTTTTTAGTGGTAAAATATATGCTGATATGGCTGCTGAAATCTTAGATGAAAATAATGTTCCTTATTATTTTAAAATGGACTGGGCTTCTTCAACTTTTAATATTGAGGGTGCAAACCTTGCAGGACAAATAGTACGAATTTTTGTTCCAAAAAGCCATTTTAAAATAGCCGCTGAATTAACTTTTCAAATTAATGGAGATAGGTCAGAATGAACATAATCAGAAATATTAAAGGAACTCATGATATCTTACCACCAGAAACAAAAAAATGGCAAAACTTAGAAAAAATTATAAGGCAAAGCTCAGAACAGTTTGGTTTTGAAGAAATCAGAACGCCAATGTTTGAGCAGACTAAGCTTTTTTCACGTTCTGTAGGTTCGAATTCAGATATTGTTTCAAAGGAAATGTATAGTTGGGATGACCGTGATGGAACAAGCCTAACTCTGCGCCCTGAATTGACTGCTTCTATTGCAAGATCTTTCATTCAAAATAACTTAAAAGCAAGATCCCCATTAAATAAATTATATTACATGGGTCCTTTATTTCGTCGGGAAAGACCTCAAAAAGGACGACAGCGGCAATTCCATCAATTTGGTGTAGAAGCACTTGGCTCTGAGTTCCCTGAAATGGATGCCGAAATTATTTCTATAGCATGGACTATAATATTAAAGTGCCAGTTGAACGGATCTACATCTTTACAGTTAAATAGTATTGGTTCTAGTGAATGTAGAGAGCGATACAGAGATGCTTTGAAAAACTTTGTCCGCCCTCATTTAAAAGACTTTTCTGAAACTAGTCAAAAACGTTTTTCTGAAAATGCATTGCGACTTTTAGATTCAAAATCTAATAAAGAGCAACTTATATTAAATGATGCACCAAAAATATCAGAATATTATACTAAAAATGATAAGAGTCATTTTGAAAAAGTTAAAGAACTTTTACAAACTCTAAAAATTCCATTTTCGATTAATTCCAAACTTGTACGGGGACTTGATTACTACTCCAGAACGGTATTTGAATTCACTTCTTCCAGTTTAGGAGCACAAAATGCTATTTTGGGTGGAGGAAGATATGATACTCTTATTAAAGATTTAGGTGGTAAAGAAACTCCCGGAATCGGGTTTGCTGCTGGAATGGAAAGATTTTTAATCGCAATGAAAGTAGAAGAAGATAATAATTCTAAAATAGATGTTTATGTAGCTTGTATTTTGGAAGAGGGCCTACAAAAAGCTCTTCATTTGTCTAATGAACTTCGTAAAATTGGGATGCGAGTTACTTCAGACCCTCTTCGCAGAAGTTTAAAAGCACAAATGCGAGATGCTAATAAATTAGAATCAAAATATATTATTATTATTGGGAAAGAAGAATTAGAAAGTGAAGTTTTCATAGTGAAAAATCTCAATAAAGGAGATCAAGAGGTCCTTACTTACTCAGAATTGATCGAATTATTCAAAAAAGTCATTATTTGATTATAAAAAAATTATAAAGAAAATTAGGAACAAAATAACATGAGTCAAAAATCAATACTAATTGTTGAGTCTCCCACAAAAGTAAAAACAATTCAGAAATACTTGAACGAAGAGTATGATGTTATTTCTTGTGTTGGACATGTAAAGGACTTACCTAGTAATGAATTAGGAATCGATGTTGAAAATGATTTTGAAATAAAACTATCAGTACTCCCAGATAAAAAGAAATTTATTTCAGATCTAAGAAAAAAATCCAAAAAAGCACCACGTGTTTTAATTGCAACGGACCCAGATAGAGAAGGAGAAGCAATCGCAGCACATCTTGCTACTGAAATTCCAGAAGAAAAAATGGAGAGAGTTCAGTTTACAGAAATCACAAAACAAGGTATTAAAGAAGGCATTGAAAATATAAGAGGGATAGACACTGACCTGGTACAAGCACAAACAGCACGAAGGATTATAGACCGGCTAGTTGGCTATAAAGTCTCTCCTGTTTTGTGGGCAACATTACAAAGTAATATGAAGTTTGTTAAAACCACTCTATCAGCTGGTCGCGTACAATCAGCGGCAGTAAAAATTGTGGTTGATCGAGATCGAATTAGAGCAAAGTTTCTAAAAACTAATTTTTATGATATAAAGGCTAAGTTTGAAAAAAATAATCTTAATTTTAATGCAACGCTTGTCCGTTTAGATGGTGCAAAAATTGCCGGTAGTAATGATTTTGATTCAACTACTGGAGAACTAAAGAATAAATCCTCTCTACTTTTATCAGAATCACAAGCCGACGAATTGTCGAAAGAACTAAAAATAGGTACTTGGGTGGTTAATCAAATTACTGAAAAACCAAGATCCTCAAACCCTAAACCACCTTTTACCACAAGTACATTACAACAAGAAGCATCAAGAAAACTTAGAAGCTCTGCACGACAAACTATGAGCACTGCACAAAAACTTTATGAAAATGGTTTCATTACTTACATGCGTACAGATTCAACAAATTTATCAGATGAAGCATTAAAAGGTGCTCGAAAAATTATCGAATCATTATACGGCAGCGAATATTTACCTGAGAAGCATCGCTCTTACAGCACAAAAGTAAAAAATGCTCAAGAAGCACATGAAGCAATCAGACCGGCAAATCGTGATTTTCGTAGTGTTGAAGAAGTTCAAAGTATGCTTGGAACAGATGCTGCAAAACTTTATGATTTGATATGGAAAAGAACGATTGCCAGTCAAATGAAGTCGGCAAGACTTATGCAAACTTCAATAACTATTATAAATCAAAAATCAGAATTTAGAGCTAATGGACAAGTTATCTTATTCCCTGGTCATATGAGGGCATATGTTGAAGGTAGAGATAACCCTGAAAGAGATTTAGAAAATAAAGAGAGAGTTCTTCCTCCATTGGGAAAAGGTGAAGAATTGAATTGTAAGTCATTAAACTCAGAAGAGCATAATACTAAACCACCGGCAAGGTTTACTGAAGCATCTCTGGTTAAGTCATTAGAAGAAAATGGAATTGGAAGACCTTCTACATTTGCATCAATAATGGGAACAATAGTGAAAAGAGGATATGTTGACCGTAAAAGTGGAAAATTAATTCCTACCTTTTTAGGACTGGCTGTAACTCAATTATTAGAACAACATTTTACTAATCTTGTAAATAAACAGTTTACTGCAAATATGGAAAACTCCCTTGATGAAATTTCCAGAGGCGAAGGTTCTTCAAAACCTTTCATAACCAATTTTTATCATGGAGGAGGAGAGTTTAAAGGCTTAGAAAAAATGCTCGACGAAAAAGTTGATATTCCAAAAGCATGTACTATTTTATTACCAGAACAAATATCTGAAACAACAGAAGGTCGTATTGGAAAATTTGGCCCATATCTTCGTAGAGATGAAGATACTAGATCGATACCTGAAGAAGTTTACTTAGGAGATTTGACCTTAGAAGTTATTGAAAACCTCTTTAGTCAAGAGGCTAAAGAAGACGAACCTCTAGGTCCAGACCCAGATTCAGGTGACTCTATTTGGGTTAAAAAAGGTCCTTATGGTCATTATGTTCAATTAGGTGAGACAACAAAAAGAAAAGGTATTCCAAAAACTTACCCTCTTTCTGATGTTAATCTGGACTATGCTTTAAAACTTTTAAGTTTACCCAGAACTATTGGAAACCACCCTGAAACAAATGATCCTATCACAGCTGATTATGGTCGATACGGTGCCTATCTTAGGTGCGGAAAGCAAAATGCCAGTATCAAAGGTCCAGAAACACCTCTTGACATAAGTTTAGAAAAATCTGTTGAACTGTTAGCAAATAGAAATAAAAAGAGTGCCGATTTAAAAATAGTTGGAGAGCACCCCGAGACAGGAGAAATAATTAATGTTAAGGATGGTCGTTATGGTCCTTATATAAGTGATGGAAAAGTAAATGTTTCTTTAAAAGGAGATTTATCACCTGAAAGCATTACACTAGAACAGGCGGTTGAGTTAATCAATCAAAAAAGACTCACACCTACTAAAAAGAAAACTACTAAAAAGAAAACTACTAAAAAGAAAACTACTAAAAAGAAAACTACTAAAAAGAAAACTGCTAAGAAAAAAAAATAAAACTATTGTAAGGGTAAGATGAATAAAACTATTGAACAGATCGTGTCCCTATGTAAAAGAAGGGGGTTTGTATTTCAGAGTTCCGATATATATGGAGGGTTCTCTGCTGTTTATGATTATGGCCCACTTGGTATTGAACTAAAAAATAATATTTCTCAATTATGGTGGAAAGAAATGACCCAAGTGCATGAGAATATTGTTGGCTTAGATAGTGCTATCTTAATGCACCCAAAAATTTGGGAAGCTTCCGGACATACTGGGGCTTTTAATGATCCCCTTGTCGATTGCAAACAGTGTAAATCTAGATACCGAGCTGATGAATTTTCAGAAAAATATCAAGATTTAAATTGGAAGAACATTAAATGTCCAAAATGCGGAACTACTGGCAAGCTTACAGATCCTAGACAATTTAATTTAATGTTTAAAACTAGTGTTGGTCCAGTTGAAGAAAGTGGTACAGAGGCTTTTTTAAGACCTGAAACTGCTCAAGGAATTTATGTTAATTATCAATTAGTGCAAGGAGCGATGAGGATGAAAGTCCCTTTTGGTATTGCTCAAATTGGTAAAGCATTTAGAAATGAGATTATAGCACGAAACTTCATTTTTAGGACTCGTGAATTTGAACAAATGGAAATGCAATACTTTGTAAAGCCTGGAAAAGATGATGGTTCACTAATAGATTGGAAAAATAAACGATTCGACTTTTATCATCAAAAACTTGGAATCTCAGAATCAAAATTACGCTTTCATGAACACAAAAATGATGAACTGGCTCATTATGCAAAAGAAGCCTGGGATATCGAATATGAATTTCCATTTGGATGGTCTGAAATCGAAGGGATTCACAATCGAACAGATTTTGATTTACGAAGACATCAAGAATTTTCAGGTAAAAACCTTTTATACTTTGATCAACCAAATAACGAGAAGTTTTTACCTTATATAATTGAGACTTCAGCAGGCCTTAATCGTATGCTTTTAACAGTCCTATCCGATGCCTACTGGGAGGATACCGAAAACAACAGAATAGTTATGAAGATAGACCCTCGAATAGCTCCTGTAAAAGCTGTGATTTGCCCATTAGTAAAGAAAGATGGACTTCCTGAAAAAGCTAGGAAAATAGTTGACCAATTGAAATCTCAATATAAAGTCATTTATGACCAACAAGGATCGATTGGAAAAAGATATTATAGACAAGATGAAGCAGGAACTCCATTCGGAATTACGGTTGATCATCAGTCCTTAGAAGATGATACCGTAACTATTAGATATCGAGATACTCAAAAACAAGAACGCGTCTCAAATGAACAAATATTGAACCTACTAAAAGATAATATTTAAATAATGATCCTTGTGAAATTCATACTAATTTTAACTTTTTCTTTATTTTCAATTTTTGCTGCGAGCGAAGACCCTGTTTATGGAGAAAATGGAATGATTGTCTCAACAAGTAAACAAGCATCTCAAGCAGGAATTGAAATACTCAAAAAAGGAGGAAATGCAATTGATGCTGCTGTTGCAGTTGGCTTCGCTCTTGCCGTCACATCTTCAAGTAATGGAAACATTGGTGGTGGTGGTTTTTTAGTTGGCGTAATGAATGATGGAGAAACATTTAGTCTTGATCATAGAGAAAAAGCTCCAAAAAGATCACAAAGAAATATGTTTTTAAATGAAAAAGGTGATGTCATAAATGGGATGTCACTTTATTCAAGAGCTAGTAGTGGAGTACCTGGAACTGTTGATGGTCTTATAAAAGTACTAGCAGATTACGGATCAGGAAAAATTTCTTTACAACAAGTTCTCGCTCCTGCAATTAAACTAGCTGGAAGAGGATTCCATTTGTCTCATTTTGAAGCTGAACGGTTTAATATGTATCGACAATTTTTTGAAAGAAATGAAGCTGCCCAAAAAATCTTCATTAAAAAAAATGGGAAACTATGGGAAAAAGATGATCTTTTTAAACAGAGAGATTTAGAAAAAACTTTAAAAAGAATTTCAAGATATGGCAGAGCAGGTTTTTATTCTGGTCCCGTAGCGGAACTGATAGTAAAAGAAATGAATAAAGGTAACGGAATTATTACATTAGCTGATTTAGAAAACTATTCATCTGAATACCGTGAAACAGTCTCTGGTACTTATCGAGGTTATAAAATTATTTCTATGGGCCCTCCTAGTTCTGGAGGAGTATTATTAATTAATATGTTAAATATGCTCGAGCATTACCCCTTGGATTCTTTAGGATGGAATTCTTCAGATTATGTTCATGTTTTAACAGAAGTGGAAAGACGTGCTTACGCAGATAGAGCAACCCATATGGGAGATCCTGATTTTTGGAAAGTACCAGTTAAATTACTTACATCAAAAAAATATGCTAAAGATAGAATTAAAAATATTGATATGAAGAAAGCAACCTTGAGTACTGATATATCAGCTTCTGAACTAAATCAATATGAGTCTACTGAGACTACTCACTATTCTGTTGTTGATCAATGGGGTAATGCGGTAAGCGTCACAACAACTATAAATTTGAGTTACGGGAATGGGCATGTTGTCTCAGGAGCAGGTTTCTTTTTAAATAATGAAATGGATGATTTTTCATCAAAACCAGGCGTGCCTAATGCATTTGGATTAGTTGGAAATGAAGCGAATGCAATCCAACCCCAAAAGAGACCGCTCTCATCAATGACCCCAACTATAGTTCTAAAGGATGGATCTCCATTTTTAGTAATTGGTTCTCCAGGAGGATCAACAATTATTACCACTACAATGCAATCTATATTAAATGTGGTAGATCATGATATGGACATTAAGGAGGCGGTAAACGCTGCAAGATTTCACTCTCAATGGCTTCCAGACCTCATTCAGATAGAGCCTAATGGACTTGTGAAAGATGTTTCTAATAATTTAATCGGCCGAGGTCATACTATTGTTAATTATCGCGGTGGTGGATATATTGGAGAAGCTAACGGAATATTGATAACTAATGATGGATATTATGGTGGTGGCGATAGTCGAGGCGAAACATCTGCAATAGGCTACTAATCTTTAAATAAATAATCTATCAAATTTAAATAAATAGAAGGGCCTATTAATAAAGCTTGCTCGTCCATATCAAAATGAGAGCAGTGATGCGGGGTTTCAAATAACAAACGTTTGTTTGGAGCAGAGCCAACAAAGAAAAAGCATCCTGGTACTTTCTGTAAATAATATGAAAAATCTTCACCTCCCATAGACAGATATGGGTCCCCAGCTTTATCACCAACAACTTTAATCGCTGCTTCTAAAACGTTTTCAGATTGTTTTTTATGATTAATTGTCGGAGGATATCCATCAAAATAATTAAAATCTATTTTAACATTAAAACTTTTTTCCAAACCTTCAATTATTTCTCTCATTCTATCTTTAATTAAATTTCTATTTTTTTCAGTATATGCTCTAGCTGTACCAGTCAAAGTCACTTCATCAGCTATAATATTAAAATTATACCCACCATTAATTTGCCCTATTGTTAGAACAGTACTCTCAATAGGGTTTGTATTTCTACTAACAATAGTTTGAAGTGCCTGAATCAGATACGATGCAATAACGATAGAATCTACAGTTCCTTGTGGAGCTGCACCATGACCACCAATTCCTTTTATTCTAATATCAAATTTATCAGCAGCAGCCATTATAGGACCTTCTTTTACCCCTACTTCTCCAACAGGTTGATAATTCCAAACATGTATACCATAAATTTCGTCAACACTATCTAGTACACCATCTTCAATCATAGATTTGGCACCACCAAGCCCCTCTTCCGCTGGTTGAAAGATAAATCGAACTGAACCTTTTTTATACTGTTTTCTTTTTAAAGTTAAAGCCTTTGCGGTAGCAAGAAGCATTGCCATGTGTCCATCATGCCCACAGGCATGCATTACCCCTTTATTTTTTGAAGAAAAACTTAATCCACTCGTTTCTTGTATGGGAAGAGCATCCATATCAGCTCGAAGAGCAATCATTGGTCCATCACCAAACTTCAAATCTGCAATTAATCCTGTTTTTCCTATTTTTAATTTTGGTTCTAGACCCATTTTAGTTAGTTCATCTGCTATTTTTTTTCCAGTTTTAAATTCTTTAAAGCTTAACTCTGGGTTTTGATGGAAATCCCTTCTCCAGTCGATAATTAAACTTTCTATATCTCTTATTTCACTACGTATGTTCATGTTATATTCTCTTTATTATTCCCAATAATAATTGTGTTAAACTTTTTTTATTAGAATTCGCATTAATTATTACATCTTCATGTGTTAATATTTGATTTGAAATTCCAGCTGCATAATTTGTTAAGTTTGAAATAATTAACATTTTTAATTTTAATTTATTACATATTTTAATCTCAGGAACTCCACTCATTCCAACCGCATTACCACCTAAAGTTTTAAAATAAGAAATCTCTGCTGGTGTTTCATACATAGGACCAAGCGTCCAGCAATATGTACCTTTTTCTAATTTTATATCAAGTGTTTTAGATACCTCCTTTGCTAGTTTTAATAAATATTCTGAGTGATATTGATTGCCATTCAATTTTTTAGGATCATCATGATTACTTTGAAAAGAACAATCAATATGCTCATCAATGGCCATAAGGGTTCCTGGTGGGAATCTCTTATTTAGGCTTCCGGATGAATTTGTAGTTATTATATTTTTTATTCCCAAGTTTTTAAATATTTTAAAAGGGAAAATAATATCATTTTCTGAAAATCCTTCATATAAGTGGAATCTCCCATTAGAGATTAACACATTTTTACCACCGAGACTTCCTGATACTAATTCACCTGCGTGACCTTCTACTGTTGAGATGGGATAATGAGGAATCTCTTTATAGGATAAAGTTTTCTTATTTGTCAGACTTTCGCAAACATGGCCTAACCCTGAACCTAAAATTATCGCGGTCTCTCCATTGAAAGATAACGATGATTGGATAAACCTAGTTGCTTCATCTAATTGAGTCATTAATTATTTTTTAAACCAGTTGCTAATTGTCCACACCCAGCGTCAATGTCTTGCCCCTTACTCCATCGAATTGTTACAGGGAATAATGCATTATTTAAACTCCCTAAAAATTTATTTATGGTATCATCATTTGGTCGTTTATAAGCCCCCTCAATTTCATTGTATGGGATTATATTCAGTTTACAATTAGTTGTATTTAATATTTTAACTAATTCTCTACCATCGCTTGTCTGATCATTAATCCCTTTTAGAAGAACATATTCAAATGTTACTTTTTTTCTCGTATGATATGCATAATTTTTAGCGACTTTAAGTAATTTTGAAAAGTGTTGATTTTTTGTTATTGGCATTGTTTTTAAGCGTTGAGTTTGAGATGTTGCATTTAAACTGATCGCGAGCTTATATGGCTGTTTTTCAATTGTGTATTGATTTATTTTATTAATAATTCCTGAAGTTGAAATAGTAATTCTCCATGCGGCCATATTAATTCCTTTAGAATGGTGGAGAAGCGCGGCTGATTCAATTGTACTCGTATAATTGAGGAATGGTTCGCCCATTCCCATAAAAACTACATTTGTGATTGTCTTTTTACTTATCTCTTTTAGTTGGACAAATTGATCAATGATCTCACCTGTTGATAAATTTTTTATAAATCCCATTTTTGCTGTTGCACAAAAATCACAGTTAACCGCACAACCAACTTGGGTTGATAGACAAATAGTTGTTCTATCACCTTCTTCCATTAAAACAGATTCAATTTTTTCACCAGTACTTAACTGAAAAAGAAATTTCCGAGTCTTTTTTGAACCACTCTCATCCCCTTTTACTAGTTTTAAAGGATGAATCTTAAATGAATCAAGTTTTTCGCGTAAAGTTTTTGTAAGATCAGACATTTTGGAAAAATCATATACTCTTTTTCTATATATCCAATCAAAAATTTGTCGTCCTCTAAATTTTTTTTCATTTAAAGAAACTAATAGCTCTTCCATTTCTTCAAGTGATTGACCAATTATTGGTTTTTCAAATACGTTAGACATATCATTGAATTTGAACATAGACTTCTAAATCTCAAATAATAAAGTATTTAAAAATTAAATTATTTTTCTTTCTTTCGAGGACTCTTTACGATACTTAATTTTTATATCACAAAATAAAAATTAAATTAAAATATATGAATCAAATAAATAAAGATTTAGAAATACTTGAAAAGTTAACAGAAGCAAAACATCTTTTTTTCAAAGAAACCGGTAAAACTATAGTTGGGCAAAAAGATATCTTAGACTTAATGCTTATTTCAATTTTAGCACGGGGGCATTCATTATTAGTTGGTGTTCCAGGACTGGCTAAAACATTAATCATAAAAACTTTATCTGAAGTCTTAGACCTTTCTTTTAAAAGAATCCAATTCACACCAGATTTAATGCCAAGTGATATTACGGGTACTGAATTAATTGATATAAATCAAGAAACAGGTCAGAGATCTTTTCGATTTTATAAAGGTCCAATATTTGCCAACATTGTCCTTGCAGATGAAATTAATAGAACTCCTCCTAAAACTCAAGCAGCCTTACTGGAAGCTATGCAAGAACATAGAGTTACAGCGGGAGGAAAAAGCTATAACTTAGAGGAACCTTTTTTTGTACTTGCAACTCAAAACCCAATTGAACAAGAAGGAACCTATCCTTTGCCTGAAGCTCAGCTAGATAGGTTTATGTTTAATTTAAAGATTGACTACCCGTCTAATGAAGATGAGATTTCTATCGTAAGAAAAACAACTACCGAAGAAAAAGAAAAAATTAACCCCGTTATGACTCAAATTGAGATAACTGAATATCAAAATTTAGTTAAAAGAGTTCCTGTTTCAGATAACGTTGTTAATTATGCTGTTAAAATTGTTTCCGCAACACGACCTTCATCATCACCGTTAGAATTTATAAAAGAATCTGTTGATTGGGGAGCTGGACCTAGAGCTTCTCAATTTCTTGTTCTTGCAGCAAAAGCAAAAGCAATTTTAGATGGAAGACCTACACCAGATATAAAAGATGTTCAATCTTTGGTAGCCCCAATTCTCAGACATCGAGTTCTCCCTAATTTTAATGCAGAAGCAGAGGGATTAAAAATCGAAGATATCCTCAAAAAGCTACTTATAAGTATTCCTGAGTAATGTCAGAAAATCTGGACAAGCGTAAATACTTAAAGCCTGAAATTGTAACTTCACTTAGCTCTCTTGCTCTAAGAGCACGTTTAATTGTTGAAGGATATATTATTGGTAAACATCGTAGCCCATATCATGGGTTTTCAGTAGAATTTGCAGAACATAAATCATATGACATTGGAGATGATGTCAGAAATATTGATTGGAAGTTATTTGGAAAAACAGATCGTCTATATATCAAAAGATATGAAGAAGAAACAAATCTTAAAACATATATAATAATAGATAATAGCAAATCAATGTCTTACAGTAGTGGTTCTGTTTCTAAAATTAATTACGCCAACTCTCTTTTAGCATCCATAGCGTATTTAATGATTAACCAACAAGATGCAGTTGGCCTTATACAATTTTCAGATAAAATAAATAGTTTTATTCCTCCTAAATCAAAAAGGAGCCATCTCAATACTATAATCAACCAACTGTCTGAAACTGTAGAAGGGAAAGATACATTTATCGAGCCCGTACTTCACGAAATGGCAGAGAGGATTAATAAAAGAGGGTTAGTTATTTTAGTTTCAGATTTATTAGATGATCCAAAAAAAATTATGAATGGCCTCAAGCATTTTAGACATAGAAAACAAGAAATTATTGTTTTTCATATTTTAGATAAAAAAGAAGTTGATTTTGACTTTAATAAACGCACAAAATTTATTGATGTAGAAACTAGAGAAGAGATCAGCACTGAACCTTGGCATATCAGAGAGGATTACAAAGAATTAATGAAAGAAAGACAGAAACTATTTAAAAAGGAATGCAGTAGTCAATTAATTGACTACGTACCTGTATTAACTAACGAAAGTCTCGATAAATGTATTGTTGAATATTTGAATAAACGAAAAAAACTTTTTTAGTTCACGCCTTCTGCGACATCTCGCTTATATCTAATTATATCAAGATTCTTTTTATATAAATCTTTATTATCTATATCTATAATCATTACGGACTTAATTTTCTTTTCGGCTTTACGAAACCATCGTGCAGCTTTGTCCAAATCTTTTTCAAAACCTTCTAATCCATTTAGAAAATTATCACCTAAACCTTCATAAGATCTTGCCATTCCTAAAGCAGCCTCGAAGTCATCTTCATTATAATAAAATGCTTCATCAAAGGATTTTTCAGCAGACTCATAATTACCTGTCTGGTTATAGATCACCCCAAGGTTAAAATAAAGATCTGCCTTAACAATTTTATCTTTTTCGTTAGAGATAGCATCCTCAAAAACACTAATCGATTTATCTTTCTGTCCTAAATCATAGTATGTACTTGCCAACTCTCTTAATGCCTTACTATTGGAAGGTTGAAGAGAAGATGCTTTTTCATAATAAGGTAATATCTCTAATGAAGAAGACCCTGCTCTACCTAAAATTTGCGCTGCTCCAAAATTTGCATCAAAACTTTCTGGATTTACTTTTACAGCAGTAAGTGCAGCATTCTTTGCGGATTTTTTATCACCTTTATCAAAATAACATTTTGCAAGAGTTGCATGGGTATTGGCATCTGTTGGATTGATTATTGAAGCATTTGTAAAATGTGTAATTGCGGTTTCAAGATACTCTAACTTATTCGCTGGATCCTCTTCAATTTTTTTAAATTGCCCTACTCCAGCATTAAATTCGGCTGCCCAATAATATTCTGTATAGTTTTTGACAGCTTCTTTGACTGGGGCGTATGCGCCTCGAAGCTCTACTGGTTTATCTGGGTTAATGGACATCGCTTTATTGAACATTTCAACAAACTCCATCCATTTACCATTCTGCGCATAAACCTCGACTGCCATTACTAGAGGAATCTCTGGGTTATCTGGCTCTACAGCCATTGCTTTTGGAAGCCACTCTGCAGCTTTTTTGAAGTCGGATTGCTGGACTGCTAATTTTGCCGTTGTATACTCTTGACTGGAGCAAGAAATGAAAAATAATGTTGTTAGAATAGCAATTATAAAAAATGTCGTGTTTCTTTTAATCATATTTCCCTCGTTATAATTTTTAATGTATTCTTTCCTGATATTTTTTTGTGTAATTATGAGTTACTAAGTATTTTTATTCTTTCATTAATAATATTGTGATTAGCACTATAAATTGACTCTGTCCCAAAGTTTTCAATACATAATGATGCCATAACCGTTCCTCTTAACATTGCATCTTTTATTGTTAGACCCTCTGCGAGGCCACTAACTAGTCCCCCCCCGTAGCTATCTCCAGCACCGGTAGGGTCTATAACTTTAGGAACATTAATAACTCCAATAGAGTAAGATACTCCATTATGGTTATACAGCTTTGAACCATTACTCCCATATTTTACTATAATTGTTTTTGGACCCATCTCAAGTATCTGGCTAATCGATTGATCCATATTTCGATTGTTAGTTAAGTCATAAACTTCAGATCGATTGATGAGCAAGATATCTGTTTGTTCTAAAACATCCAATAGAGAATCTCTTGCAATATCTATCCAAAGATTCATGCTATCAGTGATGACTGTGGCTTTTTTTTGACATTGTTTTAATATTGATAGCTGTAGCTCAGGATGTATATTTGCAAGAAAGATAAAATCCGGATTTGAATTTACTGAAGAGACTTTTGGCGAAAAGTTTTCGAATACGCCTAAATTAGTAAATAAAGTGTCTCTATCATCTCCATTCTCATGATACTCACCTCCCCATCTAAAAGTTTCTCCTTCTTCAATAACTAAATCTTTTGTTGAATTACAGGATTCTTCTAAGATTTTTTCCCCTTCTACTGGAAAGTCATTTCCAATAATTCCTACTAGATTTACTTTTACGAATGGGCTTGAGGCTATGGCAGCATAGGTAGCAGATCCTCCCAATAATTCTTTTCTGGTGCCGTATTTAGTTTTAATTGTATCTAATGCAATAGAGCCAAGAAGTAGTATAGATTTTTTGTTCAAATTTTATTATTATGTTTAATCATTTAATATAAATAAATCTTTACAAATTTAATTCAATAAGTATATTGACCCAAATATCAATATTTTTTTCATAATAATTTAAATCTTGACCATGGGAAACTAAAAAAAGTATATTTTAAGACTATGAAAGCTAAGACCTTTGCAATAATAACTGATATTCATTCTAATTTAGAATCACTTAAAATCTCATTAGAAATTATAGATAATCATCAAGGAGTAGATCAAATCATCTGCTTAGGAGACTGCTTTGCTCTTGGCCCTGAACCTGAAAAAACTTTAGAAGTACTTAAAAACATTAAAGACTGCATCTTTCTTAGAGGGAATCATGATAGGTACATAGTAGAAAGTCTTTGGGAATCTGAAAAACCAACTTTGGAAGGCATGGATCCAGATGACCCAATAACTAAAGCAATTGTTCAAAATGAACGATGGACTGCTGAAAAGCTAGGTCAAGATGGAATAGATTTTTGCAAAGATATGAAAATTACTCATCGAGAAATAATTGGAGAAACTTTAGTTGAGTTTAATCATGCTTGGTTTAAAAGAGATGATAAACCTCCATCTGCAACAGAGGGATTAGAATGGAGAGATCAGGTTATTGGGTCTAACCCTGAAATAAAAAAAGTTGTATTTGTACATGGACATGTACATGTCCCAAGAAACCAAACCATTGAAAACCTCACAATTCTATGTCAAGGAGCAACTGGGCTACCCTTTGACAGAGACCCCAGAGGCTCGGTTGCTTTTTTAACTATTGCGGGCAATGAAGTTAAATGGGACGTTGATAGGTATAATTATGATACCTACTTAACCTCTGAAAAATTAGAAGAGAGAAAACCTCCATTTTACAGAAATCTGAAAAACACACTAAAGTTTGCCTCAATAAGAAACGACTTATAGTTAGTATGTTCTCTCTAAAGTTGTAGAATATTAAAATGTTCTATTTTGATCACAGTGCAACAACTCCAGTACACCCAAGTGTACTCGATCTCATAAATGAAGTTCAAAAAGATTTTTATGCTAATCCCTCCTCAGTTCATAGTGCCGGTAAAAAAGCAAAAGCAATTATTGAAATATCAAGAGCCAGAATAGCATCAGCAATAAATGCTAAACCAGAACAAATCATATTTACTAGCGGGGGTACCGAGTCCAATAATCAAGTATTCTGGTCCATGCTAAATAAATCCAAACCTCATGTAATTTCAAATAAAATAGAACATCCGGCGGTAATAAAGGTTTTAAAGCGTCTTAGTACTTTCAATTTAGACTATTCACTTATCAATGTAGATGAAAATGGTTTAATTAGTTTAGATGAACTGAAAAGTCATATAACAGATCAAACTAGTCTAGTATCAATAATGATGTCTAATAATGAGATTGGAACGATTCAACCAGTAAAGCAGATTGTTGAACTATTAAAAGATAAAAATATTTTAATGCATACAGATGCTGTTCAATGTTTTGGAAAAATTAGTATTGATGTAAAAATACTTGGAATAGACTTTCTCAGCCTTTCCGCCCATAAATTTTATGGTCCAAAAGGACTTGGAATTCTATATGTCAAAAAAAGAGATACAATAAATAATCTGTTGATTGGTGGAAGTCAAGAATATGGTCTCCGTGGAGGAACTGAAAATGTAGCTTCTATTGCTGGTGCGGGATTAGCTGCTGAAATAGGCTCCAAAAATTTAAAGAAAAATGCACAAAAATTGAAGGAACTCAAAACATATTTTATTAAGGAGTTAGAGGAGGTTTATCCATCGGCAATTATAAATGGACACCTTACAAATTCACTACCTGGTTTAATAAATGTATCATTCCCCGGATTTCGATCAGATATACTTATGACAAAGTTAGATAGAGTAAATATTGCAGTTTCAAGCGGTTCTGCTTGTGGATCTGGAAGTATTAAACCCTCTTCAGTCTTATCCGAAATTGGTGTCAGTGAAAAATTAAATCAATCATCTCTACGAATAAGCTTTGGTTCAACAAATAATTTAGAAGAAGTAAAAATACTTTTAAAAGAATTAAACTTAATTTTGAATAACTAATGGGACATATCGCGGTTGGAATAAGCGGTGGCGTTGATAGCGCGGTTGCAGCATCATTACTAATTGAGAAAGGTTATGATGTAGAAGGAATATTTATGAAAAACTGGGAAGAGGATTCAGAATATTGTACAGTAGAACAAGACTATAAAGATGCTCTCCAAGTATGTGATGTACTAAAAATTCCTTTAAGAAGCGTGAATTTTGCAAAAGAATACTGGGAAAAAGTATTCCAATACTTCCTAGAAGAATACAAAAATGGTAGAACTCCTAATCCTGATATTATGTGTAATTCTGAGATAAAATTTAAAGAGTTTTTAAAATATGCCATCGATTTAGGCGCAAATAAAATAGCAACCGGACATTACGTTAGAAGTAATATTTTAAGCGACTCTGTAGAGTTATTAAAGGGCGTTGATAAAAGGAAAGACCAGAGCTATTTCTTACATACCCTCACACAAAAACAGCTATCAAAATCACTTTTCCCCTTGGGAAAATTAAATAAAGCTCAAGTCCGAGAGCACGCTGAAAAGAAAGGATTCAATAATTTCAATAAAAAAGACAGCGTTGGAATCTGTTTTATAGGAGAACGTAATTTTAAAAATTTCTTAAAGGATTACCTACCTTCAAAACCAGGAAACATAGTATCTGAAGGTGGAAGAAAGATAGGCACACATGATGGACTAATGTTTCATACGATTGGCCAAAGAAAAGGTTTAAAAATTGGTGGTGGCAATGGAAGTAATTCAAATGCATGGTATGTAATTGAAAAAGATATTGATCATAATGAGCTGATAGTAGGTCAAGGGCATGATCACCCACTTTTATATAAAAAAAATATTAAAGTTTCTAAACTGCATTGGATTAATGATGAAACAAAAAAAAGTAGTGAACTTTCTGCAAAAATTAGATATCGAGCAGAAGATCAAAAGTGTAGCATTACAGAATTAAAAGATGGCCAAGCATTAATTGAGTTTGAAATACCTCAATTTGCAATTGCCAATGGGCAATCCGTTGTTTTTTATAGTGGTGAAATCTGTTTAGGTGGAGCAACAATAAATTCGTCTTACTGATGAACATATTTAAAAATATATACTTTTTATTTTTATCTAGAATAGTTTTAACTTAGAATACTAAAAATGATTCAAAGTTTAAAGCCAATCCTAATACTAATATTCTCTAGAGTCTTAATTGCTCAGTTTCAAGCAGATATTCCAATCCGATCTCTTCCTTCGAATGTAAATGGTCAATTAAACAATCATGGTTCTATTTTTTCATTTGATCCAGAGAACCTTAATGTTAATTACGGTTTTACAATGTCGATGATGTCAATGAATGGGCAATCTTATTCTGTTGCCGGTTTTAATAATAATATAAGTTATGCACTCAAAAAGAATTTAATGGTTGATGCTAATTTTACTTTATCAAAGTCCAAAATACCTCTTCAACAGCACTCAGATCTTTTAAATGGTTTAGACTTATCTTATGATGCTGGACTTACATATAAACCATCAGAAAATTCATACCTCCAGTTTAGAATACAAAAAATCCCTTTTAACAATATTTACAAAAGTAATTCAATATTTAAAAACTCTATTTATAAGTAAATGTCTCCACGAAAAAATAACCGAAAGAAGCCAAAACTACTGACCAAAGAAGTGCTTCTAAATGGGGCAATCAGTATTGCTGGAATACTTCTTCTTGGCTTTATATTTTCTTTTTCAAAGAATGTATCTCATGGCGGTATTCCAATTGATGTGGTTTTTCCAGATCTTGGTAAAGAACCGCGGCTCGCGATTGATGTTTATGAACAAAACCCAATTAAAGATATTAAAGTAGAGGTATTAAATGGGTGTGGTATCAAGGGAATTGCAGCAAAAGCATCTGATTTCTTAAGACTTCAGCAAGTCGATGTTATTCGATCAGATAATGCAGACAAATATGATTATACAAACACAACAATAATTGGTAGAAATGAAAATTTTGAAAGTTTAAAAATTGTTGCTGAATCGCTTGGACTATCTGTTGAAAATAAAACAAGTATTAAACATGAACCCGATGAGTCCTTGGGAGTAGATGTTACAGTTATCTTAGGAAAAGACATAGCTGATTTCAAAGAACTTTTTGATTTCATATCTACACTACAATAAATGTCCGAATTAAATAAGGACTTCTTGGCGGATCAACCGCTTTTGAAGACAGTAATTGATCTTGCGCTCGATAAGAAAGCTGAAGATATTATTGCTTTAGATGTCAGAGGGCTTTCTTCAATTACAGATTTCATGGTTATCTGCCATGGCAATTCTGAGCCTCAAGTTAAAGCTATCACTGATAGTATTCGAAAAGGAACACCTCAAAAACCGAGGTATTTAGAGGGCTACGAAAAGCAGAATTGGGTTTTAATTGATTATTTTGATGTTATGATTCATGTTTTCAACCACGATCAAAGAGAATATTATTCTATAGATCGTTTATGGGCTGACGCACCATCAAAAAAAATCAGTGATGAATAAACTCAGTATACTGCTTAAAAAAAGAATTTCGGAAACCCTTTCGAGCCTCTCTATTCCACTTAAAGATTTTTCATTAACACCTACAAAAAACCTACAATTTGGAGATTTATCAACCAATATTGCTTTAGTCATCTCAAAAGACTTGAAAAAAAAACCAATGGATATCGGTCAAAAGATTCTTGATTCGCTTTCAATGAATTCTATCGAAGATGTTGAAGATATTACGTTAACAAATCCTGGCTTCATAAATTTTAAGATCAAACATAATTTTTTTCAAAGACAGATCCATATAATTATTAAACAGAATAAAAATTATGGAAAGGGAAATTACGGAGATGGAAAAACAGCAAATATAGAGTTTGTAAGTGCAAATCCGACCGGCCCATTAACGATAGGCCATGGAAGAAATGCCATATTAGGAGATACTGTATCTAATATTCTGGAATGGCAAGGTTTTACAGTTACTCGCGAGTATTACTTTAATGATGCAGGCCGCCAGATGCGAAAACTAGGAGAATCAGTGGAGGCGCGTTATGATCAACTTTCTGGAAATACATTTTCATTTCCAGAGGATGGTTATGAAGGTGATTATATTAAAGAGATCGCTCGAGTTATATTAAAAAAAGAATTACCAAGAGAAACATTAGATACTTCTTATTTTACTAAAATTGCTGAGGGTGAAATTTTTAATGAGATAAAGTTATCATTGAAAAATTTAAATATACACTTTGATGTTTTTACTAATGAAAAAACATTTTATGAAAATGGTGATATCAAAAAATTATTAAATGAACTTGAATCTAAAAATCTCATTTATAAAAAAGATAATGCAACATGGTTTAAAACTAGCGCTTTAGGAAAAGAACAGGATCGAGTATATATTAAAAGTTCAGGTGAACCAACATACAGAGTCCCTGATACAGCTTATCATAAAAATAAAGTAGAAAGAGGTTATGATCTAATCATTGATATTTTTGGAGCTGATCATGCTGATACCTATCCAGATGTACTTTTAGGACTCGAATCACTCGGGCAAAAAACAGAACATATCAAAGTACTACTTTACCAATTTGTAACTTTAATTAAAGATGGTGAAAAAGTTAAAATGTCAACACGAAAAGCAAATTTTGTGACTCTTGATAGTTTAGTAAAAGATGTTGGTCTTGATGTTGTTCGTTACTTTTTTATAATGCGCAGTATGAATACTCATTTAGATTTTGATTTAGACTTAGCCAAAGACCAATCAGACAAAAATCCAGTTTTTTATTTACAATATGCCTATGCTCGTATTTGTAACATTATCAAAAGAGGAAAAGATTCGACTATTAATTTTGAAGAAGATTTTAATTCCTCTCTACTATCAAATAATGAGGAATTACTGCTTTTGAAATATCTAATACGATTTCCAGAATATGTAGAAATCTCTTATGAAAATCTTGAACCTCAATATATTGCTAACTATTTACAAGAGCTTGCATCTCGGTTTCATAAGTTTTATGGTCACTGTAGGGTCTTAACCGATAATATTGAGAGATCAAAAGCTCGTATGGCATTAGTGAAAGCAGTTAAAATTGCACTTGAAAACGGACTAACTATTTTAGGAATTTCTTCGCCTGAAAGGATGTGATGCTTGATCTAATAAAATTTGAAGCTCAATTTTTTGTTTTTTGCTTAACAACTCTCTTCACATTAATTAATCCTTTGGGAATAGCACCATTACTAGTTGTGATGACAGAGCGTTTTTCAAAGAAAGAAAGAATCCAAATAGCTAAAAAAGGATCTCTTACTGCTTTCTATACTCTAATTATTTTTTCTTTTTTAGGTTCTGTTATCTTTAAATTTTTTGGGATTACACTTGAGGCATTTCAGATTATGGGAGGTATCTTATTCTTTCGTAATGGGTTGAGAATGCTTGAAGCTAAAATTGGACGATCGCGTACAACTCCAGCCGAACAGGAAGAATCTTTAGAAACTGAGGATATTGCAATAAGTCCTATTGGAATACCACTTATTGCAGGGCCAGGCGCAATAACGGCTGCGATGCTTCTTTCAAGCCAAACACCTCAACTCTATAGTTATGCAACAGTTGTGATTTCATTATTTTTAGTTTTATTTTTAGTTTACTTGATTTTAAGAAATGGCGATTTAGTAATAAGAGTCCTTGGTACAACTGGAATGAGAATAATTCAACGTTTAATGGGACTAATTTTACTAGTCATTGCGGTTCAATTTGTTATAAATGGTACTCTTTCTATATTGAGGCCACTTATTGCATCATCACTTTAAGAACATCATTTTTTGAGTATGTACATTTTCTCCGGCCTTAAGCTGTAGGAAGTAAATTCCAGTACTAACTCTTCCACCAAATTGATTTACACCTTCCCAAATAAATTGATGCCTTCCCGGTTTCAAATTATTTTGCTGCAATTTGTAAATATTTCGTCCTAAAGAATCATATATTTTTATACTGACGTTTTCAGCCAAAGGAAGCTCATATTGAATAATTGTTTTGGGGTTAAAAGGGTTTGGGTAATTATCCATTACTAAAAATTTATCCGGTAGGATCTCAAGATTTAGGTTGGTGAAACCATATTCAAGTGTTAAACCATTTTCATCCATAAAACGATATTGAACTTTACAAGAAAAATTATTCAAATCAGAATCAGGTAATTTTAAAATTAATAATGAATCAATACCTTTATTAGCTGCAATTGAAAACATGACTATTTGACTTAAGGTGTCAACAGATTTGAACATAAAAGAATCAGAATTCTTGTTTAATATATCCATTTCTACTACACTTAAATTTGATTCTCCAACTAACAACTCAATCATTTTTGTATTTTGAGGAACATTAAAAATAACATTATTCCCCCTTGATTTAATCTCTGTATTTGAACTGGTTCTCGCTATGAACTCCGTCGAGTCAAAAGATAAATTAAAATATTTCCACTGCCACATTTTAGCAAATGCTGACATATCGGTAAGATCCACCTCACCATCTGGCATTGGCCTGACATGAGGAGGGCTATCATTAAAAGGACTTAAATCAATAGATGGCCATTCTTGATTAAAGATCAATATATCTTCTGTTGTTAAATCATGATCATTATTTAAATCTCCCCATAATTGGCTATGGAAATACAGGGTATCAGAAAAAAATAGTGTGTTATATGCTAATGCACTATCTAAATAAACAGTAATTGTATCATAGCTAGATAAAGGCTCATCCCAAATAAAAGTAACAGCCGAGTCTGTAAAAATCTCTTCGACTTGAAAAATAGTTTTATTATTTAACTTAAGTTCAATATCATAAAAGTATATTAACCTATTAAACTTTATTACAATTGTATCACCTCTCAAAATTGACAGAACTTTTAAAGAATCAATAAAATCAGGTGTAACTTTCTCTACTTTAGGCTCAGAATCATCAAAATATATCCCGTCTGTTTTAACGACCTCTGATCGATTTAATGCAAGATCAACACCACGTATATAACTATAATATAATGTGTCTCTATCTAGATCAAAACCGGATATAGTTGTTTGATTAAGACTATCTGTTGACACCCAATCTTGAATGTTTGTAGTATCATTATTAGTTCCAACTGCAATTTCATATTTTAGTATATCGATGTTATCTGAAAAGCCTTCATAAGTATATAATAATTTTGTTGAATCTAATGTATAGTCTAATTCAATAATCCAATTTCCATCATTGATAGTGCCCGTATCAGGAATTTGAGTATCTATTGTAATACCACTACTCCAAATAGTATCTGAATAATTCCCAGCAGAATCACGTACAAAAACACTACCATAATATGTAGCTTCATTAATTAAATTAAGATTTCCCATACCAGCGATGTTATCTCCACCAGCAGATGTCCAATTTACTATATCATTAATATTATTATTCGAACCTAAGCCGTAATAGACCTCTTTAATGCCAGATAATGAATCTAAGTGCGTCCAATAAAGTGTCAATGAATCACTTTTATTATAATAAAGTAAATTTTCATTACTCTCCCCTACTATAATATCAGAAATAATTGGATTACTTTTATCGATACTAACCAATGATGGTACACCATCGCTTAATATTTCACCTACATTTCCTGCGGTATCTGAAAAAATAAAATTAAAAAAAATCTCGCCATTAGGATCCTCCTCTTCTACTATATTTTTACCGAGCCAAACTCTACCATTATCACTACTGTTTGTTATCAATGTATCAGAAAATAAAACTGTCTTAGGATTAGAAAGTCCTTCATTTGAAACTAGAGCTAAAAATATAGAATCAGAAATTGTCGCCCAGCGTATGCTTAAATCATTATTTGAATAAAGTGTGTCTAACTCAACGACTGGAGGTGTTTCATCAATATGTAGGATTGTATTATCCGTCAAACCCTCTGTTTGATTTCCCGCTTTATCCCAGATATTATATTTAAAAAGAATGTCACTTCCCTCTAAATACTGATCCATTTGCATAATTGAGTCTCTTGGGATTTCTAATATTTTAAGACTATCTGAAGACTCTATTATAAATTCGCCACCAATCCTATTGTATCCATTTGAATTAAATTGAACTAATGGTTGAATTTTCCCATCAAATAATGTTGAATCTCCGGATACCAGCACCTCTAAAGAAATGCTTTCATTTGATAAGTTCCAATATCCAGTTTGAACATTTCCTCCAGTTGCATAAACTGTATCTAGTTCAATGATTGATGGAGGCGTCATATCAAACAATATTGATGTACCGTCTGTTGTGCTATTTATATCGCTTCCAATATTCCCTACAACATCATAAAACTGTATACTAAAAGGTATAAATCCTTGCCCTTCTGAACCATCAAGTATTCTCCAGGACCGAAAGGAGGTAGCTTCTCTCAAAATATTTTCAAAAATTGTATCAGCAGGAGCTCCAGCAATTGCTACAGTACTCAAACTTAAAATTTCATTTGAAACATAATCTAGAATTAAAGTATCTCCAGTAATAGCCAATTCAGGACTTACGCTATTTGTAGATTTAAATGAAACAATATTTAAGTTAGGAGGTGTTCCGTCATAAAGTACTGTGGAGCCGTCACTTGTTTCTGAAATATTACCTGAACTATTACCCGCTGAATCATCTAGAATGATTTCAAATGTTATCAATCCATCCGGGTCAAGATCTGTCATACTTCTAATTGCATAGAATGATAAAGCGGCTAGATTAACTGGGGTACTAATTGATTCATTAATTAAAATTTGTAGGTCTCTGTAGACCTCACTGGATGTGAAAAATAAGGTATCTATATCATTAATTCCAGCTAAAGAATCATTGATTGAATTATTAGAAGCCATTCTAATATTCGATAAAATAGGTAATGTTTTATCAAATTTAACTTCACTGTTATTTGTCGTTTGAGATTTCGAGGTCCCAATAACTCCACCGAGATCTTGATAATCAATATTAAAACTAATCGCCCCTTCTGAATCTGTTTCATCCATTATTATATAACCAAGATATTTTGCTAAATTATTTTCGTTTAAACCTTCAAAAGAATATGAAGAAGAGTCTCTTCCTGAAATATTTATATTCATTGATCCTAATTGTTCATTTGCAAAAAACTCAACAAAAACTGTATCATTAACTTTTGCCCATTTAGGATCAACATTACTTGAATAAATTAAAACTGAATCAATGCTGGGTGGTACAATGTCATGATTCACATAACTATTATCGGTTGTTACTATTACTTGCTCTCCTGGATTACTTGCTCTATCCATAAAATCTATTGTATAAGTTAAGAATCCACCAGGAATAGCTCCATTTATTGTCATAGTTGCAATGTAGTCATCGCCGCTTTGAGCCAAAGACGCTGCTTGACCTCCAATTGTAACGAAAGTTGAGTCTGTAATAATAGGATCCGTATTTATAGGCCTAAAGGTTAAAAAAACATCATCCCCTGTTATTGCAATTAATGTATTATTTGCGTTATTTGATTCAATATGCACAAAATCAAGTATTGGTGCTGTCTTATCAAAAATAACGTTGGAACTATTTGTTGTTTCAGAAACAGGATCACCTGAAAGACCAACACTATCTGTAAAGTTAATAGCAAATGGTATATCACCTTCTGCGTCTGAAGATTGCATTAAATACTTTGCCACATATTTCTGCGTACTTAATAGAGTTAGCTCCGCAGACTCGATTGAAATCGAAGCACTACTCTGGGTTAATAACTCATTAGATTTAAATGTAACGGATATACTATCTCCAATTTTTGCCCATGTTGAGTCACTATTATTCGATATTATCCTTACAATATTAAGAAGAGGCTTTGTATTATCAAATTCAACAACAGAGGAATTGGTTGTACTGGATATTACTCCAGAATTTGGATTCCCCCTGGAATCAGTAACGATACCAATTTCAAATGGAATGATTCCATCAATGTCACTATCTTGCATGATATAACTTGCCGACCAATTATTACCGCCATTATCTACTACTGTTGCGGGATTGCTTGCTATCGTAATAATTGGCTCTTGGATGGCTTCATTAGATTTTATTTCAAGAAGGATTTGATCCCCCACTGTGGCTAGTGTAGTGTCTGAAAAATTTGATTTATATGATCTATAAAAAATAGACGCTGGGGTTTGATCAATCTCTAATATATTTATACTCTCTGTACCATTTTTCATATTTCCTGGACGATCGTATAGAATAGCCTCAAGCGTAATGGTTTCATTGTCAGTAAAACCTGTAATTGATTCAATTTGATCAGCAGTATATAAAAGGGTCTTATTCCCTCCAATATCGGCTTGAAGGATAGAAGACGAGATACCTAAATCTTCAAAGTTATTTAATCCAATTTTTGCGCGCGCTTGTACCCAACCGTTCTTTAAAGTTGTATCACTCTCAATTGGTACAACTATTTCCAATCCTGTATTAGTCAAGTTCCAAATATCTTCTATAATGTTCCCGCCTGAAGCCGTTACAGCGCCTAGTGTAAAATCGGAAGGCACAGTACGATCATAAATGACCTTACTATTATTATCCAATGTTGAAGTTGTAATGATATCACCCTTATTACCCGCTAAATCAAAAATAGTTATTTGAAAATTAGTTTCACCTTCGGGATCTGTACTTGTTGTCACATAATTTGCTTTCCTGCTGTTGGCTCCAGTTATGCTTAAAGTTGTATTCTGGCCCATAATCGTTGCAGAGGGAACAGAATCTGTATTTGAGATATCTTCATCAGCTGTAAAATATAAACTTATAGTATTACTTACAGTTGCCCATGTTGTATCATATGGATTATCACTGGCAATTCGGACTAAGTCTAAACTTGGCTTTGTCTTATCATAATAGACATTTGATCCATCTGTAATTGAAGTGTATTGATTTTGATTGCCTAAATAATCTGTAACATTTATACTAACTTCGATATCACCCTCTGGTTCAGTACCATCAAGAATATATACAGAACTAAATGACTCTCCACCTAAATCAGATTCAGTGCTTGAATTAGCTTCTATAAGCACATCAGGTAAATTTACATCCTCAGGAAAACTCATATTAAGAGTAATCTGATCACCTGTTTTTGCAAGGTGAGGAGATGTATTATTTGAGAGTATCGAGACAGAGGAAGGCGGGCCTGCAATAATATCTATATTTATAATCGTTGCACTAGTATTACCATCTGCTGAGTTTCCTGACTGATCAAACAATCGAGCAGAAAATTCAGTATTTAAGTTATGGTCAAAACCTGTTAACGTTTGAAATTGATCAGCCGTGATTGTAAGAACCATTTTTTGAGCTGCTAGATCATCACTTGAAATAGTAATTTTGTCTCCAAGTAATTCATATGAATTTCCAGAGACCTTCCCAAGCATTTGAAACTTTGACCCAATAATAGAAAGAGTGTTTAAAGAATCTTCTTGGAATAAAAAATAAGAGTCTTGAACAAAGCTTGCTCCACTGTTTATGGTTCCAGAATTATTAGTAATTGATAAATCAGCTGCAGCCATACCCGAAGTTTCATCAAGCCGCCAATAACCAATTAATCCTGTTTCATCACCATTTAAGCCAACATTTTTATATGCTTTAATTTCATTTTCTGTTCGTGCAATATTCCAAAAACGGACTTCATCAATTTTTCCATCAAAATAATTAGTCCCTGATCCACTATCAAATGAACCTAGAATTAAATTATCTGAAAAGCCCCCCCAATCAACATTACCCAGATAACCACCTTTTGAACCTATTAAGATTCCATTTCTAAATAAATTTAAAGTATTATTTTCAAGTGTAATTGCAAAATGCACCCATGTATCAATCGGGGCAGATGCTTGCAAATGCTGTATATCGCTAAATGATGCTGACCCTGTAGTTTTTAAAAAGAATCGCCATCCTCCGCCATATAAAAAAGCTCCAAATCCTTTTTGAGATGGTCCATATTGTCCAAAGTCTAAAAAACCTTGGAAATCTCCTGCTGAATTCACTTTAATGTACGTTTCAAAAGTAAATTCATCCGTTACACTATATGCCACATTCGATGGAATATTTAATATCCCATTCGTGCCTATTAAACTAACTGATTGACCTACTTCATAATTAAACGCAACTACTGTAGTATCACTAGGAACATCTACCTCAACTTGAATATTTTCGTTTGTTGTATTCCAAATTCCAGAAAAAACATTTCCACCTAAGGCCGTTGTATTAATTGTTACATTGGGAGAAACTGGACCCGTAACATCTACTAATACATTTGAATTATCAGTTGTTTGCCTACAAGTTGGACCGGGAATGTTACTTCCTGTCGTAAAATCAATGGAGAAAGAAATTGGTCCATCCGTAGCTTCCGCTGGAACTGTGTATTCGGCAATATAATTAAGCCCTGAAACATTAGAAACAGAAGCTTCCGTAGAATTAATCAATACAAACGGTTCAGTCCCTGAGGCTAAAGCTACAGGAACTGTAAATGCTAGCGTAATGATGTCTCCAGGTATTGCTTTTTGCGAGTCGTCCGAATTATTTGAACTTATAGTGGCGGACCCATTTTGAGCTATTGATGGAATAGCCGTTACTTTAACGTTGTCTATATGCCAACGATCGATATGATATGAATTTGTACCATAAGTCTCCCAACGGATTTGTAGTGTATTATCCATTGTGACATAGAAATCATCTGTCCTTGGTAAAATATCCACTGTCGCACCACTTGCATTACTAATTTGGTATTCCAGAACAGTAAACCATGAATTTCCATCACTACTATATTCTGCTTTTAAACCATTATAGTGGTTTGGTGGCGTAGTATATCCATCTAGAGCTATTTGGAATTGAACTAAGGCGTATGTTGGTTCTGATACAGTAATTATTTCTGAATATAAATAGTGTTCTGAGTAATCAGCAAAACCACTGCTACTAGCAGGGTTCCAATTATATGTAGCTGAAGGAGGTTCATTATTGTAGTCTGAGGAACTTGAAGAGACTGTCCATTCACCTCTATTCGCGGGTGCATATGGTGGTACAGGGTCAAAGTACCAGCCGGTTGGAAGACTACCATTACCAAAATCAGTTTCTAGTAGTACTTGACTTAATACTAATGAACTTAAACAAAAATAGATTGTTAGAAAAGTCGAGTTTCTCAAGCTTTTTTAACCTCTTCTCTGGATAGTTTCAGATTTCTAGCACATAACATTAATAGTGGATTAAAATTAAACTCACAGCAGTTTAATGAATCTGAATTAACATTGATATTTATGTTATCAAATGTTATCGTACAAGGTAATAAAGTCGAAGGGTTGTAAAGTGCCCAATCAAAAAATAAAAATATCAATGAGAGTTTTAGCGGTTTCATTGGATTATTATCTCCGCACCGCGCTTACCCATTATTTGTATCTCATCATCGTTTATTTTTATCATTTGGCAATCGTCTAAATCATAATATATACTGTCTGTGCCTGCAGATTTAGAATTAAAAATAATATCAGCAATATGTCCAGTACCCTTAATATTTAGTTTAGTCTCCGAAAGAAAATATGCATAAATATCAATTCGGTTACTACCATCAAAAGTATACGTGAATAGAGGGGTAGAATTACTTGTATCTGTAATAAATAAGCCTGGTTTTATTGTATCTAATTCTAGTAAAGAGTTTGGAAATTGAACGTTAAAATGCAACCCTGTAAATGATTCTAATGAATCAGGGTGAAAAACGACAAGTGACTCAATTTTTATTACTTCGTTTTGATTTATAGTTTGTGTTTTTGGATAGAAAACAAGAGCCGGTGCTCTTATATCTAAAGCATCATTTGCATTATAGTCTACAGGATTATCAAAGTCTTTTTTATACAGCTTACATGAAAAGACTATAACTAATAGTAAAAACAAAAATTTATAGTTTTGTATAAATTTCAATTTTTAGCCTTTATTTGATTTAGATGAATTATCCCATTCTTGATAGATATTTGTATAGGGACGAGGTCCAAAAATCCATGCATGGATACTGTTAGAGACCCAGCCAGTTCCCGTTGCAGAGGCCAATACAATTGCAAGTCGGCTATAGATAATATGATTATCCCAATCTTTTTCAGCTAGAGATCTATACTTTGCTACTAATTTTTCGTCATCAGTGTCATTATAAAGAACAGAATTACTTAAAAAGCCTTTTGCAGATTTATCATAATTCAAATAACTAAGAATAAAAGCTAAACTAAGTGATGCTTCAACTCCAAACCAGACACCCGCTGAAACTTTTTTATCTGAATATGCTTGCCCCCAACCAGGCGCAATTAGACTTCGAATTGCTGCACCCATAGGAGTCTTTTCATAACTGATAGATTCTGGATCGCTAAATAATATGGACTCCCTATTTTCTTGCCACTCTTGCTGTTGAATACCTAGTGTTTTGCCAACCCACATTACAAGTTCATTGATTTGTCCATTTAAATAATGTTTTAAGTTTATTTTCCTTCGATGAATTAGACCTCCAGACCTTGTATTAAATAACAGCCCATCTAGAATAAATCTATCTTCTTTATGTTCAATTTTATTTAATAGAATAAAATTAACTTTATATTGTTCACCTAAACCTTTGATCATTTCCATATGACTCGAAGCAGGATTGTCATAACTATCTAGGTCTGAAAAAATATCTTTTATAGAAGCATCAAATTCAAATTTAGAATCATTAAAATTTTCAATAAGTAATTTCTCAGCATCTGGAATTTCTCTATCAAAATGATTAAATACTAAATAGGTAGGGTCCTGGCTAGAGCCAAACAGGTTATTCAGAAAAAATATAGATAGGAGAACCCTTACCATTATTTTTATATTAGTTCAGTGTTAGAGGTTTTTTCAAATAATAATTAAATCTTTTTGGCTCATCTACTCTTATGATTTGCTCATCAATAATTTCACCAATTTTAAAAACCCTTAAAGAGTGATCTCCTGCTTCAAGTTCGAGTCGCACATAAGGAACATCCCATCGGTGTTCGCCATTTAATTCAAAAACAAGTCCTTTTTCCTCAGTTTTAAATTTGATTTTATAAATAGGGTTAAGAAAAAAATCTAACTTAATTGCCTGCGCTGGGTTGACCAATAAGTCATAGGACAATGGTGCAAACCCACTCTTTTTTATCTCAAATTTGTGTAAACCTGGTTTTATTCTTTCATTTAGAATAGGCGAACGCCCTAGATTTACACCATCTAAATAAACATCTACTCTCTTCGGGATTGTGCTTACATCTAATTTTATTTGCCCTATTAAAATTGAGCAAAGTAAGGGAATAAATAATATCTTATTGAAGTGCTTCATCTATTCCTTTCAATTTGTTGTTTATAAATATTATTAAAATTAAATAATCTTAAATCAGCTCTATTGACCCAACCCTCAAGTTGAATATTTTTTGACTTATCCAATGATACTTCTATAAAACCAAAATATTCTCCGGGTGTCACTTTATCAACCGATACCACCTCACCTTCTTTCAATAAAAATAATGTCTCTGAACCTATTTCAGGACTTTTCCTAAAATGAACATTATTCTTATTTGTCATGTACAAAGGCTCTTTCATCTTGTCAGAAGGACCTAAACCAATTTTCAATTCTAATTTCCTACTTTTTGAAAAGTCTAATTTTTTTATAAATGGTTTAAAAATCAAATTTTCTCCTGCGACAATTCTAAGATGCTCAGCATACTTGTATTCGCCTGGAATGGCTATTTGAAATTTTCCAGATTGATTTGATCTAGTTGAATTAATAATATTATCATAGCTCTGAAGTGTAATCGAAGCCCCCGAAACAAGAGAATCATTTTTGTTAAGGTAAGTATTACCTCTTACAACTAACTGTCCCATTTTAATAGTTTTTCTTGGCAACGTCAAACGACCGAATCGAATACCTTTAAAACGAACTTCTACAGGATCAAAGTTATCATCTTGTGGTATGATTTTGACAATATTTGTTTTATTTTGAATATCTAGAACACCTTGAGGAAGGTATGCTAAGAACTCTTTTGGTGATTCTTGTAAAATAGACAATATTGGATGAAGCGTATCTCCTTGTGCATAAACTTTAAATAAAATATTATCTGGAACAGCTGCATCATACCTTAAAGGTAAAATTAGTTCTATTTCACCATACTCATACGTCACTGAAATAAGCGGCTGACGCTTATTATAAATTATTTCAGGATATAAGGGCCCTTTGAATGAAGAACATCCATAAAACAATACCAAAAGTAAAAAACTTGGTAAGAATCGATATATAACGTTCAGAATTTTTAGCATAGT